>Ga0182744_1000025_pt1 | contig 201127 bp, 183 predicted proteins | sample eDN3rd30CKraftMG_FD_128525 | JGI IMG/M metagenome (GOLD analysis project Ga0182744, IMG submission 128525) | Enriched Miracle-Growth compost microbial communities from Emeryville, California, USA - eDNA 3rd pass 30_C Kraft MG (version 2) (version 2) ... | reverse complement strand
TTTTTTAATTTCTCAGAATTCTTTCTATTACCACTATTCCTTTTTTAGCAATAACATTCAGCACCCCTCTAATATTGTCAATCTTTACTCCTGCGCTTCCCCATTTTTGGGATTGCAAAGGTAGGAAGTTTTAAATTAATTATACAAGTGTTTAATTCAAAAACTTTCAATTATTTTTTATCTGACTGGTTTTCAGTAATATAAATTTTAATAAACTTCTGCTCTTCTCTTTTTGGTGAGTGCAAAGATATAACGATCATACTATCTAAACAAATGAATTAAGTTACCGTAAACGAATTGTGCAAAAGTTATCCTGTAAAATGCTGTCTACAAGAAACTTACAAAAAGAGAAATAGTTATCCACAAAATGAAGGCAATCTATTTCAGTTTTTTCTTTAGCATAATATAGGCGCAATACCCCAGCAGAAAACCTATAAAATCTGCAACGATATCGAACAACTCCGCAGATCTTCCCATATGCATTTCATCCTGTAAAATCTCGGTAAGAAATGCATAGATTAATATGATATATAAGTAAATAAGAAATTTTATTTTCGGGAATACCACGATAAAGCTGAAACCTAAGAATGCAAATATGGAAAGGTGCACTGCTTTATCTATTCCGTCAAACATAAACCAGTATTCCTGATTTTCTACTCCCGGTTTCAGGAGCATATAAGTAAGAAATGCCCAATAAATGGGCAAAATCTTTCTGAATATTTTTGATATTTTATCCAAGAGTTTCCTGATATTGTTCTGCGGAAAGCAATCCGGACATATCGGAACCGTCTTTAAGTTCAATTTTAATAATCCAGCCTTCTCCGTAAGGATCGGTGTTCAGAAGTTCCGGCTGATCTTCCAGCGCTTCATTAAATTCCGTAATTTTCCCGGAAACCGGAAGAAAAAGATCGGAAACCGTTTTTACCGCTTCCACACTTCCAAAAACTTCCCCTGCTTCCAGATCGTCGTCCACAGTATCCACATCCACGAAAACGATGTCGCCCAATTCTCCCTGAGCAAAATCTGTAATTCCTACTGTAGCTACATTTCCTTCAACCTTCACCCATTCGTGATCCTTAGTGTACTTTAATTCTGATGGTGTATTCATTTTTCAATTTATTGTAATGAGCCAAAATTAAATAAAATCGGGTTACCATCAAAAAGATTTTTATTTTTTTGAAAATTACAGCACAAAAACATCCAACCGAAACGAAGAAAAACCTGTATTTTCAAATAAAACCATTGAATTTTCGTTATTTTACGGAGAATTTTAAAGAATAATTTGACAAAAAAATTTCTTTCACTGTTTATTTTTCTGATGGTGCTGAATCAGCTCAGCGCACAGATTTTCACGTGGAAAAATCCGAATATTCCACAAGATTCTTTACAAAAAGATTCCATTTTGACGGCTGCAAAGGATTCCGTGCTTACTGCAAGGCTGGAAAAAGATGTTTTTCTGAAAGATACACTCGATTTTATTAAAATAAAAGAAAAGGAAATTCTGGACGAGGGAATTTTAGTAAAAAACGACCGCTCCAAAATTCTCGGCGATCTCAATTCCAAAGGTTCTATTATAAGAGGAATTACGTTCGGGAACAATCAGGGTTCTTCCGTTCAGAGTTCGATGGATCTGCAGATCACCGGAAAACTTTCCAAAGATGTTTCGGTTTTGGCTTCAATTTCTGATCATAATCTCCCGATACAAGCCGATGGTTACACCCAAACGCTGGAAGAGTTCGATAAAATTTATCTTCAGCTGAACATTAAAGACAAATCCATCATCAAAGCCGGGCATTTGGATCTGAATGATGAAACCACCTACTTCGGAAGATTTCAGCGGCGAAGTATGGGATTGGAATTTCAGACACAATTCGGGAAAGAAAATAAAACTTTTCTGGATGTTTCTGCCGGAGTGGCAAGAAGCGAATTTCACAGAATCCGTTTTCAGGGAGCAGAAGGCAATCAGGGTCCATATCGTTTAACCGGGAAAAACGGAGAGCTTTTCATAACCATTATTTCCGGATCGGAACAGGTTTTCATTGATGGGATTTTGATGAAACGCGGCGAAAATCTCGATTATATTATCAATTATAACACCGGAGAAATTACCTTTACCAGTTTCCGTCCTATTTTTTCGCAAAACTTTATTACCGTTTCCTATAATTATACCAACCGGAATTATTCCCGTTACCTTTTTACCGGAAACCTACAGCACCAAAGAGAAAAACTGAAAGTAGGAATGAGCTGGTTTATGGAAAATGATAATAAAAATGCACCACTTTCTTTAAATTTGAGTAAAGAAGATGAAGAAATTTTGGTAAACGCCGGAAATAATCCTGATTTGATGTATGCACCTTCCGGAGTTCAGGCGGAATATGATGTGAACAAAATTTTATATGAAAAATTAAACAACGGAATTACGGATTATTACCAGTTTTCTACTGATGAAAATGCGGTTCTGTATCAGGTTTCGTTCACCTATTTCGGGGAAAATCTCGGAGATTATGTTTTGAAGCAAACCACCAATAATGGGAGGGTTTTCGAATATGTAGGAACAAATCTCGGAAATTATCGCGCAGTACGCAAACTTCCCGCTCCACAGAAAACGCAGGTTTTTTCATTTAATACCGAATATCTTCTGAATGAGGGAAAGATCGGGGCGGATCTTTCTTTGAGCAATTACGATGTCAATTTGTTTTCGTCAAAAGATTCCAATGAAAATATCGGTTATGCTGCGAGATTTTTCGGCTCGAAAACTTTCGGAAAAAACAACTGGAAAGGAACTCCGGGATTCGAGTATCAAAGGATTTCTTCGCAGTTCCATATTCTAGACAGGATCAATGATGTGGAATTTGCAAGGGATTTCAACTTGTTGCAGGAATTCAATCAGAAATTGCAGAACCGTTTTATTTTCAGTTTTCTGAATCAATGGAAAAATCAGTCTTTTCTAAACTATAAGCTCAATTATTTAGACGAAAAAGATTCGTATAAAGGTTTGAAAAACGATTTGGATTTCGGGTGGATTTCAGGAAAATTCGATACAAAAGGAAATGTTTCTTACCTCAATTCAGAATCGGAGATTTTGGATACTAAATTTATTCGGGGCGGAATTATTTCCGAATTCAACGGCAAAAAAGGAAGCTGGGGAATCGGCGGAAATATAGAACACAACCTGAAAAAGTACAATGAAACAGGATTATTCGATACCACGAGTTTCAGCTGGAAAGAAGTTTTCGTTCAGAAAAAAATCGGTGATTCTGCGAGAACCAGACTTTTAACAAAATTATATTTCCGTGACAACGATTCTATCCGCAACAATTCTCTGGAAAACATGAATCACATTCTCGGAATTATGGCGGAAAGCCAGATCATCAAAACCGAAAAAACCACGCTGAATGCTCTGATACATTACCGGAAATTTTACTATCAAAATCAGGATTTGCTTTCCAATCTCAATCAGGATTTTGTAGTCGGAAATATTCTTTATAATCAGCAGCTGTTCAAAAACGGAATGCGTTTGCAGGCATTTTACGAACTCGGAAACGGACAGGAAGCGCAACGGGAATTTCAGTATATTAAAGTAACGGACGGACAAGGCGTTTACAAATGGACGGATTATAACGGAGACGGAATTCAGCAGTTAGATGAATTTGAAGTTGCGGAATATGCCGATTTGGCGCAATATATCAGGGTTTATACGAATACGGTGAATTATGTTCCGTCCAATAAAAATAAAATGACGCTGGCTTTGTTTGTAAATCCGTCGGTGATTTTCAATTCCCAAAACAGTTTTCTGAAACGCTGGAATTTCAATATTTCCGTGAATTCCCAAAATTCCTATTATAAAAAGGAAAAGGTTTTGGTGCTGAATCCTTTTGAAAAAAATGAAGACCAGATTCTGAAAAACCAGAATATTCTGGCTTCGGCACAGTTCAATTCCACCGATAAATCGGGCTGGAATGGAAATTACCGTTTTATCGCGAATGATAATCTCATCAATGCCAATTTTAGCAACGAAGAACGCGAACAGACTTCGCATTTTGTGAATCTCGGCTATTGGTTCAATAAAGATTTCCGTGTGGATTGGGAAAATTCCGTTCAGAATATTCAAAATTCCTCGCAAATGTTCAAATCGAGAGATTACAAATTAGAAAATTTTGAAACCAAACCGAAAGCGACGTACAAATTTACGACCGCCATTCAGGCAGAATTGTCTTCCGCTTTCCGTCAGAAAAAAAGAACAGACGGAGAAGAACTTCTGAAAGCTATTGATTTTACGGGAAGTTTGCAGTGGGAACATAAGAAAACTTCAATCCGTGGAAACTTTTCATTCATCAACAACAAATTTACGGGCGAAAGTTTTTCGATTGTCGGAAACCAGATGCTCGACGGACTGAAACCGGGAAAAAATCAAGTCTGGAGCCTGTACATTCAGCAGGCTTTGAACTCCTTTATCATTCTGAATGTGAATTATGAGGGAAGAAATTCCGGAGAACGGACGATTCATATCGGAAGTATGCAGGTAAAAGCGAGTTTTTGATGTTTTCTATTTCAAAGTTTTTTGAAGAACTTTTATATCGCCGTCAATCGGTTCAGTGATTTTCAATCCGAGAATTTCGGCAACCAAAGGATATACATTGACATTCCGAAATTCTTTTATTTTTAGATTTTGTTTAAATGCTGTTCCCCAAGCATAGAAAACGGCTTTCATTTCGGGAGTTGTTTTGGGATTGTAGCCGTGTTTTCCAACAGAAGTTTTTTTTCCTTTTTCCAAAAATATTTTCGGAGCTTTCGGGATGAGGAGAATTTGCCCGATTCTTCCGTATCGGTCATCCTTTTCACCAAAATGCAATTTTTTTGGAAATCTTTTGGAGAGGATTACTTCGTATTCAGGAGATTTATTTTTCTTTAATTCCCGATAAACCGTTTTCACCTCATCCGGATTTTTTACCACCACGCGAAGCAGACTTTGTGCATTGAATATATCGAATCGGGATTTATCCAAAAGCATTTCCGGGATTTTCAACGGATTTTCCCGATCTACTTTAATCATTCCGTGATCGGAAACAAAAATAAAATTCACGTTTTTCAAACCAAGCTGGTTTACTTTTGCTACGAGGTTTCCAATAGCATTATCAATCTGATGAACCGCGTTTTCCGTTTCTTGCGAGTCGGGACCGAAATGATGTCCTGCTGCGTCTACTTCAGGAAAATAAAGGGAAATAAAATGCGGGCGCACATTTTCGGGAAGCTTCAGCCAATGGATAATTTTGTTCACTTTATCTTCCGGAGAAAATTTTTCGTGATAATGATAATAATAGGTTGGCCGCATTTTTCCGGCATCGCTTGCAGAACCTACCCATTGCATCGAAGCGGAAATCATTCCTTGTTTTTCGGCCAAACTCCACAGCGGAATTCCGCCGTACCAGCTTCCATCTTCGGCGTTTTCGGGTTTGCTCATCGCATAAAATTCTTTACGGTTGTAATCATAAAAATAATTATCAATTAAACCGTGATGTGCAGGATACAAACCGGTAATCAAACTCCAATGGTTGGGAAAAGTAATGCTTGGAAAACTGGGAAGCATAGCTTTTGCCTGTATTCCGTTTTGGGAAAGTTTCAGGATATTTTCAGCGTTGTATTTCTGGGCATAATCATAACGGAAACCGTCTGCGGAAATTATTATAACATAAGGTTTTGTTATTGTTTGTGCCGAATTTTCACGATGCGGAATAACGACTTGCGCAGTGTCTGCTTCTTTTTTCTGAGAAAATGCAATAACAGAAAAAAGGAAAATACAGATATGAAACAACTTTTTCATTGGGTTCAATTTTGAACACAAAGGTAAAAAGCATTTCGGAACTATTTTGTTAAAGCAGAATTAAATTTTAAAAATCCGCTTATAAAAAAGAAAACCGATGGTCATTCCCAAAGTATTCAGGATGACATCATCTAGCTCTGCAAAACCTCTGTTAAAAAAATATTGGGAAAATTCGATAAAATTGATAGCGATAAAAAAGGTGAGGAAAAGCCAGCCGTAATTTTTAAGTTTTGGATAAAGCAGTCCCAAAAATCCGTATGGAATAAAACAGACGATGTTGCCAATTATATTTTTGTAAATGTCCCAATTGCTGTAGGAGGAAAGCACATATTTAATGCTCTGAAAAGGATAAGGCCTAATATAATAGTTTTCTGGATTCACTACACCACGATTATAAGCGAAAAACAGCATATACAACATCCAAAACGTGTAGATATTGATAAAAATGGGATAATATTTTGCAATAAAATTTTTCATAAAAAATCCCGGTTTATTGCCGGGATTTCATTTTAAAGAAAGGCTATATTACGCCTGTACGTTATTTTGTCCCACTACGAAAGGTTCCACTTCTTTGATTTCTCCGAACTGTTGCTCGTAGTTGGTGATATTTTGCTGAAGTGCTGCCAGAACTCTTTTTGCATGAAGCGGAGCCAAAATTACTCTGCTTCTTACTTTTGCCTGCTGAACTCCCGGCATCATTTGGATAAAATCCACTACAAATTCTGATGGAGAATGATTTACCAATGCAAGGTTTGCATAAACTCCTGCTGCTACTACTTCATTTAGTTCAATGTTGATGTTTCCTTCCTGAGGATTCTGGTTGTTGTCCATTATTATAAAAATTTTAGATTTTAGATTTTAGATTTTAAAATAAAAATTATAGACTACGAATATAAATCATTTAAAATTTAAAATTCATAATCTATAATTTATTTATTAATTAAGGTCTTCAAATTCCTTTTTAGAACCTACGATTACATTCTGATAATCTTTTAGTCCGGTTCCTGCAGGAATTCTGTGTCCTACGATTACGTTTTCCTTAAGACCGTTCAGATCGTCTACTTTTCCGGCTACAGCTGCTTCGTTCAGTACTTTTGTAGTTTCCTGGAATGATGCTGCCGACATAAAGGATTTGGTTTGTAGTGCCGCTCTTGTAATCCCTTGCAATACAGGTGTAGCTGTTGCAGGAAGCGCTTCACGAACTTCTACAAGATTTTGATCTTCACGTTTCAGCTTAGAGTTTTCGTCACGAAGTTCTCTTGCTGTAATCATCTGTCCCGGTTTGAACTCTTTGGAATCTCCTGCTTCTACCACTACTTTCATACCGAAAATACGGTTGTTTTCTTCCAGGAAATCATATTTGTGTTCCAAAGCACCTTCCAGGAATTGGGTATCGCCTCCGTCTACAATTTCTACTTTTGTCATCATCTGACGAACAATAATTTCGAAATGTTTGTCGTCGATTTTTACCCCTTGCAAACGATATACTTCCTGAATTTCGTTCACCAGATATTCCTGAACCGCAGTTGGTCCTTTGATTTTCAGAATATCATCCGGTGTAATGGAACCGTCGGAAAGCGGTGCTCCTGCTCTTACGAAGTCATTTTCCTGAACCAGAATCTGATTGGAAAGTTTTACCAGATATACTTTTCTTTCTCCGGTTTTGGTTTCCACGATGAGTTCGCGGTTTCCTCTTTTTATTTTTCCGTAAGAAACTACTCCGTCGATTTCTGTAACTACTGCTGGGTTTGAAGGATTTCTCGCTTCAAATAATTCGGTAACTCTCGGAAGACCACCGGTAATATCCCCTGCTTTTGCAGATTTTCTCGGAATCTTGATCATTACTTTTCCGGCTTTGATCTTTTCACCGTCATTTACCATTAAGTGAGCGCCCACAGGAAGGTTGTAGCTTTTCTGCTCAACACCTTTGGAATCTACTACTTTCAGCGTAGGAACCGCTTTTTTATTTCTGGATTCGGAGATTACTTTTTCTTCAAAACCAGTTTGTTCATCAATTTCCAGTTGGAAAGAAACTCCCTGAATAATATCTTCATATTCTACTTTTCCGGCAGTTTCCGCAATGATAACGGCGTTATAAGGATCCCATCTACAAATAAGATCTCCTTTTTTCACTTTATCACCAGGTTTTACGGATAATATGGCACCATAAGGTACATTGGCTACCATCAAAGGAGTTTTGGTTTCGTTATCGGCTACCAAACGGAATTCGGTAGAACGTGAAACTACTACTTCGGCTTTATTTCCGTTTTCGTCTTCGGAAGTAATGGTTCTTACTTCATCCATTTCCACAATACCATCTCTTTTTGCTACGATGGAAGGGTTTTCGGAAACGTTTCCTGCGGTACCACCTTGGTGGAAAGTTCTCAGTGTAAGCTGGGTTCCCGGTTCACCGATGGATTGTGCAGCGATAACTCCTACTGCTTCTCCCATATGAATTGGTTTTCCGGTTGCAAGGTTACGTCCGTAGCATTTCGCGCAAATTCCTTTTTTCGCTTCACAAGTTAATGGGGAACGTACTTCTACGGTTTCAATTCCTGCATTTTCGATTGCTTTCGCCAGGTTTTCATTTATTAGCTGATCTGCTTCTACAATGACTTCATCGCTTTCGGGATCGTAAACATCGTGAAGAGAGACTCTACCTAAGATTCTTTCAGATATTTTTTCTACGATCTCGTCGTTTTTCTTCAGTGCAGAAACTTCGGTTCCTCTCAATGTTCCACAATCGTCTTCGGTAATGATGACATCTTGTGCAACATCCACCAATCTTCTGGTAAGGTAACCTGCATCGGCGGTTTTAAGAGCGGTATCTGCAAGACCTTTACGAGCACCGTGAGTTGAGATGAAGTATTCCAAAATGGAAAGACCTTCTTTAAAGTTTGCAACAATCGGGTTTTCGATAATTTCTGCTCCTACAGAACCTGCTTTTTGCGGTTTTGCCATCAAACCTCTCATCCCGGAAAGCTGACGGATTTGTTCTTTAGATCCTCTTGCTCCGGAATCCAGCATCATATAAACAGAGTTGAATCCACCTTGATCGGTTTTCATTCTGCTCATAATCATTTCCGTTAATCCGGCATTGGTATTGGTCCAAACGTCGATTACCTGGTTGTATCTTTCGGTATCGGTAATCAATCCCATGTTATAGTTGGCTTTGATTTCATCCACTGTTTCCACTGCTTTGCCAATCATCTGCTTTTTCTCTTCCGGAATCACGATATCTCCCAATGAGAATGATAATCCACCTTTGAATGCATTGGCATATCCAAGGTTTTTCATATCATCCAAAAACTTCACTGTTGTAGGGAAATCTGTTTCTGCCAGAATTCTACCGATTACGTTTCTCAAGGATTTCTTCGTGAGAAGTTCATTGATGTATCCTACTTCTTTCGGAACGATTTGGTTGAATAAAATTCTACCAACTGTAGTTTCGATAAGCTTGGTTTCCAGTTCTCCGTTTTCATTTTTCACAGGAAGCTTACATCTTACTTTTGCACTCAGGGAAACTTTTCCTTCGGCATAAGCAATTTCCGCTTCTTCCGGTGAATAGAAAGTCAGACCTTCACCTTTTACTTTGTAATCATCGGTGGAGTGTGCTTCTTTGGTCATAAAATAAAGACCCAAAACCATGTCCTGAGAAGGTACGGTAATTGGAGAACCGTTTGCTGGGTTCAAAATATTCTGAGAACCAAGCATTAATAACTGAGCTTCCAAAATTGCTTCCGGACCTAATGGTAAATGTACCGCCATTTGGTCACCATCGAAATCAGCGTTGAAAGCCGTTGTTACCAATGGATGCAACTGGATTGCCTTACCTTCGATCATTTTCGGCTGGAAAGCCTGGATTCCCAATCGGTGCAAAGTAGGTGCCCTGTTGAGAAGAACAGGGTGTCCTTTCATTACATTTTCAAGAATATCATAAACCACAGGTTCTTTTCTGTCGATGATTCTTTTGGCTGATTTTACGGTTTTTACAATTCCTCTTTCAATCAGTTTTCTGATGATGAATGGTTTGTACAATTCCGCTGCCATATCTTTCGGAAGACCGCACTCGTGAAGCTGAAGGTTAGGACCTACAACAATTACCGAACGTGCGGAATAATCTACCCTTTTTCCTAATAAGTTCTGACGGAAACGACCTTGTTTCCCTTTCAATGAGTCTGAAAGTGATTTCAATGGTCTGTTTGATTCAGATTTTACGGCTGAAGATTTTCTTGTATTATCGAATAATGAATCTACAGATTCCTGAAGCATACGCTTCTCGTTTCTCAAGATAACTTCCGGAGCTTTAATTTCCAAAAGTCTCTTCAGACGGTTGTTTCTGATGATTACTCTTCTGTAAAGGTCGTTCAAATCCGAAGTTGCGAAACGTCCTCCATCCAATGGAACGAGTGGTCTTAATTCTGGTGGAATTACAGGAAGAACACGCATAATCATCCATTCCGGACGGTTGATCATTCTGGTGTTGGCTCCTCTAAGAGCTTCTACTACGTTTAATCTTTTTAATGCTTCTGTTCTTCTTTGTTTTGAACCTTCGTTGTGTGCTTTGTGTCTCAAATCGAAAGACAGTGCATCAAGGTCGATTCTTTTTAATAATTCCTCAACTGCTTCCGCACCCATTTTCGCGATGAATTTGTTCGGGTCGGAATCATCAAGATATTGGTTTTCAGCAGGAAGTGTATCCAGGATATCCAGATATTCTTCTTCTGTTAAAAATTCCATTTCTTCGAAATCGGAACCGTCAGCTTTTTTTGCAATCCCTTGCTGAATGACCACATATCTTTCATAATAGATAATCATATCCAGTTTTTTGGAAGGCAATCCCAAAAGATAACCGATCTTGTTCGGAAGTGAACGGAAATACCAAATATGTGCAACCGGAACCACTAAATTGATGTGCCCGATTCTTTCGCGACGTACTTTTTTCTCGGTAACTTCCACACCACAACGGTCACAAACGATTCCTTTGTAGCGGATTCTTTTGTATTTACCACAAGCACATTCGTAATCCTTTACAGGACCGAAGATTTTCTCACAGAATAAACCGTCTCTTTCTGGTTTGTGAGTTCTGTAGTTAATAGTTTCCGGCTTTAAAACTTCTCCCCTGGATTCCTGAAGAATGGATTCGGGTGAGGCTAAACCGATGGTGATTTTATTAAATCTGCTTGATTTATTTTTATTTGACATAATTTTTTAGATTTTAGATTTCAGATTTCAGATTTCAGACGAAATCGTCATTCCAAATTCAACTGGTTTTAAATTTTTAGAGTCTAATAATCTGACATCTAGTGTCTGATATCTGATATCTTACTCTTCCAATCTTACGTCTAATCCAAGACCTTGTAATTCGTGAAGCAATACGTTGAAGGATTCCGGAATACCTGGTTCTGGCATTGCTTCTCCTTTTGCGATAGCTTCGTACGTTTTCGCTCTACCGATCACGTCATCCGATTTTACGGTAAGAATCTCTCTCAGGATGTTGGATGCTCCGAATGCTTCAAGAGCCCAAACTTCCATTTCCCCGAAACGCTGTCCTCCGAATTGTGCTTTACCACCAAGTGGCTGCTGCGTAATGAGGGAATAAGGTCCGATAGAACGTGCGTGCATTTTGTCATCAACCATATGTCCGAGTTTCAGCATATAAATGACCCCAACTGTTGCAGGTTGTGAGAATCTTTCTCCTGTTCCTCCGTCATACAAATAGGTTGAACCGTATTTCGGAAGTCCCGCTTTTTCGGTATATTCTGTAATCTGGTCAAGGCTTGCTCCGTCGAAGATCGGCGTTGCGAACTTCATTCCGAGTTTTTGTCCTGCCCAACCAAGAACGGTTTCGTAGATCTGACCGATGTTCATACGTGAAGGTACACCAAGCGGATTGAGAACGATATCTACAGGTGTTCCGTCTTCCAGGAACGGCATATCTTCCTGGCGAACAATTCTGGAAACAATACCTTTGTTACCGTGACGACCTGCCATTTTATCTCCAACATTCAGCTTACGTTTTTTAGCAATATATACTTTTGCTAATTTCATAATTCCTGCAGGAAGCTCATCTCCTATGGAAACTGCAAATTTCTCACGGTTTTTCACACCTTGAATATCGTTGAATCTGATTTTGTAATTGTGGATCAATTGTTTAATCAGTTCATTTTTATCGTTATCCACTGTCCAATCGGAACCGCTGATGTTTACATAATCTTCTACGGACTGAAGCAGTTTCAGAGTAAATTTTGCTCCTTTCCCGATTACTTCTTCCTCCAGATCGTTCATTACACCCTGAGATGTTTTTCCGTTTACAAGTGTATTCAGTTTTTCGATCAGAGTATTGCGAAGATCATCGAATTTTTCTTTATAATTATTTTCGATTTCTTCTAATTTCAGTTTTTCTTCTGCTCTTTTCTTTTTGTCCTTGATGTTTCTGGAGAACAATTTCTTATCGATAACCACCCCTCTTAATGACGAATCTGCTTTCAGTGAAGCATCTTTCACATCACCGGCTTTATCACCAAAGATGGCGCGAAGAAGTTTTTCTTCCGGAGTTGGATCAGACTCTCCTTTTGGAGTGATTTTTCCGATCATAATATCTCCCGGCTTCACTTCAGCTCCGATACGGATCATTCCGTTTTCATCCAGATCTTTAGTTGCTTCTTCGGAAACATTCGGAATATCGGAAGTCAGTTCTTCCATTCCTAATTTGGTATCACGAACTTCGAGAGAATATTCATCGATATGGATAGAGGTAAACCAGTCTTCGCGAACTACTTTTTCGTTGATTACAATCGCATCCTCGAAGTTGTATCCTTTCCAAGGCATAAATGCTACTACAAGGTTTCTACCAAGCGCAAGCTCTCCATTTTCGGTTGCATATCCTTCGCAAAGAACCTGACCTTTCTGTACGCTATCTCCTACTCTTACAATTGGTTTAAGGGTGATGGTTGTACTTTGGTTGGTTTTTCTGAATTTCGGAAGTTTATAGGTTTTCGTAGCGGATTCGAAAGAGACTAAATCTTCGTCCTCGTTTCTTTCGTATTTGATTACGATTTTAGACGCATCCACATATTCCACTACTCCTTTTCCTTCTGCATTGATCAGAATTCTGGAATCGGCGGCAACTTGTTTTTCCAAACCTGTTCCTACAACCGGAGCTTGTGCTTTCAGCAACGGAACTGCCTGACGCATCATATTGGATCCCATTAGTGCGCGGTTCGCATCATCGTGTTCCAAGAACGGAATTAATGAAGCGGAAATTCCGGAAATCTGATTCGGAGCAACATCTATTAAATCTACCTGATCTGGCTCTACCACTGGATAATCCCCGTCCAAACGTGCAATTACACGATCGGTAGAAATGGTTCCGTCATCAGTCATTTCCACGTTTGCCTGAGCGATGATTTTTGCTTCTTCATCTTCAGCATTCAGATAAATTGGGTCGGATTTCAAATCTACTTTTCCGTTTACCGTTTTTCTGTATGGTGTTTCGATGAATCCTAAATTGTTAATCTTCGCATAAATACCTAATGAAGAGATCAAACCGATGTTCGGTCCTTCCGGAGTTTCAATCGGACAAATTCTTCCGTAGTGTGTATGGTGAACGTCACGAACCTCGAAACCTGCTCTTTCTCTCGAAAGACCACCAGGTCCTAGTGCGGATAATCTTCTTTTGTGTGTAACCTCAGAAAGTGGATTGGTTTGATCCATAAACTGGGAAAGCTGGTTCGTCCCGAAGAATGAGTTGATAACGGAAGTTAATGTTTTAGCGTTCACCAAATCAACCGGCGTAAAGATTTCGTTATCACGAACGTTCATTCTCTCACGGATGGTTCTTGCAATTCTTGAAAGACCTACCCCAAATTGTCCTGCCAATTGTTCCCCAACAGTTTTAATTCTTCTGTTGGAAAGGTGATCGATATCATCAACTTCTGTTTTAGAGTTTGCTAATTCGATCAAATGTCTTACAATTGCAATGATATCTTCTTTGGTTAATACCTGAGTATCTTCAGAAATATTAAGGTTCAGCTTTTTGTTCAAACGGTAACGTCCTACTTCACCAAGAGAATATCTTTGTTCGGAGAAGAATAGCTTTTCAATGATTCCTCTGGCGGTTTCTTCATCTGGCGGATCTGCGTTACGCAACTGACGATAGATGTATTCTACCGCTTCTTTTTCAGAATTGGTAGGGTCTTTTTGCAATGTATTCTGGATGATAGAGAATTCGTTGGAATTTTCTTTGTGGATTAAAATGGATTTAACTCCTGCATCCAAAATCATATCGATATGTTCTTTTTCAAGAACGGTTTCACGGTCAAGGATGATTTCGTTTCTTTCAATGGATACTACTTCACCGGTATCTTCGTCCACGAAGTCTTCGAACCAGGTGTTCAAAACTCTCGCTGCCAAAGTTCTTCCTTCTACTTTTTTAAGGGCAGCTTTGGAAACTTTCACTTCTTCCGCAAGGTCGAAAATCTGAAGGATATCTTTATCGGATTCGTAACCAATTGCTCTTAAAAGCGTTGTTAAAGGTAATTTTTTCTTACGGTCGATATACGCATACATCACGTTGTTGATATCTGTGGTAAATTCCATCCAGGATCCTTTGAAAGGGATAATTCTGGAATAATACAGCTTGGTTCCGTTTGCGTGATAGGTTTGTCCGAAGAATACACCCGGAGATCTGTGCAACTGTGTTACGATAACACGTTCTGCACCATTGATGATGAATGAACCGGATGGTGTCATATAAGGAACCGGGCCCAAATATACGTCCTGAATTACGGTCTGGAAATCTTCGTGTTCAGGATCTGTACAGTATAATTTCAGTCTGGCTTTCAACGGAACTGAATAGGTAAGACCTCTTTCCACGCATTCGTCGATAGAATAACGCGGAGAGTCTACTAAATAATCTAAAAACTCCAGCACGAACTGGTTTCGGGAATCGGTAATCGGAAAGTTTTCCTGAAAAGTCTTATAAAGACCTTCATTTCTTCTGTCTTCTGGTAAGGTATCAAGCTGAAAAAATTCCTTGAAGGATTCCAACTGAACGTCCAGAAAATCGGGTGTAATTACTTTCCCTTTTACAGAAGAAAAATTAATTCTTTGATTTTCCTGAGTTTTTGTTTTTGTACTCATAAAATGTTTAAGAAAGGGGTTAAAAAAATATTTTGATTTTCACTTAAAAAATATCAGAAAAAGAAGAAAGAGAAAAGATAAAAGAAGTAAAGACTATGATGTTTGGCGCTATCAGAATTAGTCTTGATTCTTGATTCTTTGTTCTTGATTCTAATTTCTAACTGCAACGCCGGTATATCTTTTCACGGAGTAGTGCAAAATATTTTTGTTTCTTTTAACGGAAATAGACTTGTAACAGCTATAAACACGAAATCTCTTTCAAATCGAAAGAGCTGATATTCAATATTTTACTGGTTTACAAACAATTATTAGCGCCAAAAGAGGTGCAAATATACGGATTTTTATATTATTTGGCAAATTGTTTCTTCCTTAAACTTTTGTTAAAAACAAAGCAATCACATTTTTGTGATTGCTTTGCTTTATAAATATTATGGTTTCCAGAATGTCCAAACTGTTCCATTGAAAACTGCCAGCTGCTTGGAAACGGTATCATATACCAAAGTTCCCGGTTCAGGATTGATGATGTTCAGATGTGGGCTTGCAACTTTAGGAAGAATCATTGCTTTATTGGTTTCTTCCAAAACAAGAATTCCGGGAGTATTGCTGCCTTCAGGCGGAATGCCAATACTTGTTTTTGCGGAAGCGGTATCGTTCAGTGAGTTTTGCAAAGTGGTATCTGCTGATCCAGTGGTATCAAAATTCGGGGTGCCTTCTACCGTTAATGTTTCGTTCCTGGTTAGATTGAACCAGGTTCCATCGGCTTTTTTATATTTAACGATTTTATCATTATTATCAAAAATGATGGTTCCTTTTTCGGAAGAGGAAACTGAAGTTTCAGAATTTACCCAAGGAACTACAATTCCTTTTCCGTGAGGTGCTGTATAATCTCCAAATTCCAGAGAAACTGAAGAATTAGAAATATTGTTTTTGCCGATTGCAACTTGTCCATTAACAAAAACCGCCATTAACAAAGATGCTGAGATGAATATGTATTTCATTTTTTTTAAATTTAAAATCAGAAATTACGGACAAGCCGGTGTAGAATAACAGTTCCAAGCTGTTCCGTTATAAATTTTCAGACAGTTATTTGTGGTGTCATATACCATCATTCCTTCAATAAAATTAGCAGCAGGAATTCCGACCGGTACTTCTGGAGTTGCCGGATTGCTGTCTGCATCCGTAAAAGCTACTCTGTTGATAACGAAACCTTTTGTTTTGGCTTCCAAAACTGTCCAAGCACTTTGTCTTGACATTGGCCAACCGGACGCATCTGAACTCGCTCTGTTCAAAGCAGTAATTCCCTGTATTACCGGAACTTTTGTGTTGCTGTCTGTTACAGGCTTTTTGTAACAGTAACAAGAATTTTGACTGGCATCCTGAGAATTCCCGGTTTGCTGTCCGTTCCCACCTACCAATACTGGAACACCATTGGAATCTACAGGTCCGGAAATACTTGTATCGGAATTGAGTTGTGTATAAGCTACAGAACCTGTTCCTTCAAGCGCATCCGGACAGCCGTCTCCGTCGGAATCCAAATCGAGTTCATTGGAAATCCCATCTCCATCTAAATCGCATATAGATTTTTTATATCCCGCTCCATAACCTGTAACGTAGGTAGGTCCGTCTACTGATTGTGTAACGGTAACCGTGTTGGTTCCGGTGGAATTCCAGATGATACTGTTGAATGAATTTCCGTTGATCGGCATCAGCTCATAAAGGTCACTATTGCTGGCTTTGCTTCCCAAGATTGAAACTTTTCCGGTAGGGCTTATAATTACTCTTACAAGTGGATGGGCGGTATTTCCTGTCATATGATATACTTCGGGGATTCCGCTTTGTCCATATCTTGCTCCGTCCATAAAACCGATGGTTTGGGTATGGTTTGCTTGAAAATCAATTTCGTTCACACTCAAAGTTATCCCGTTAATCTCCATATTAAAAGAATTATCGAGCGTATAAATATCGAAGACAAATCCCAAATCTGCAGCGGGAGCTGTGAATGTTACCGGATTCCCGTCGGAAGTGAAGAACTCCCCGGAAATTACCGATTCACTACATTCGTTTACATCCAAAATTCCATCATTATCATCATCCAAATCAATATTATCAGGATAGCCATCATTATCGGAATCCTGACATTGTATATTGATTCCTGCATCTGCTGAATCGCCAGCACCTTGTGCCTGATCATTTCCCAAATCGGCAGAACCACCGGCATTTACAGCATTTGGAACACCAACTGCATTTACGCTTCCTGCGATTCTGTTATTGGCATCCAATTGAGATGGAAGTACAAATTCGTCTCCTTCGATAGCATCCGGACAACCATCATTATCGGAATCATTATCCAAATAATCGGGTGTACCATCTCCATCTGTATCTTTTGAAAAAATAAAAGAAAGGCTGTCGGCGTGACCGTAATTGTGGACAAAAAGCCGAATTCTGTAGGTTCCTGCAGGCAAAGCAATGTTACTGAAACTGGTCTGGTACCAAGTTTCATCTCCCATTGCTTTGGTAAGATTCACAGTGTTTCCTTGGGAAACCAATGTATTGGTGGTTTCGTTAAGAATCTCAATTTTTGTAGACCAACCGGCGGTAGGATAACCGCCAAGTGCAGTTTCCCTGTTGGAAACCCATCCTGATGCAGAAACCACTGTGGGTGTTAGCAGTGTAAAGCTTTTGTAGATATAAGCATCAGTTCCATTGATATCGATATATTGATTTCCGGATTGGGCGTTGTCGGCTCCCGAAGAATAACCGACTCCGTTCACACGGATAACATTAAACATACTGCTTCCGGCAGGTGTGGTTCTCCAACCATTAAAAACCGGTGTATTGTTCTGGATATTGTTTCCGTTAATCGTTGTTTGCAAAGGAGAATCAAATCCATCGAGAACAGGATCGGAAACAATCAGATACCTTCCTTCATCGGCATCGGTAATTCCGTCGTTGTCATTATCAATATCTATTTCATCCTGAACGCCGTCTCCGTCAATATCTGCAAGATTTTTTTCTAAAGTGGATGAGCCATTTCCTGAAAGGGAAAATATATTCTCTTTTTGGGATATGGAAAGTTTTTGGCTTATCTGTTTAAGATTTTTAATTTCTGTGTTTCCTGTTTGAGTAGTTTCTTTTGATAAAGAAAAATGACTGATTCCCCAGGAAAATAAAATCAGTGCTGAAAAGAAGTTGATTTGTGTCATATTTGTGCTAAATAAGTTATTTTTTTATCCTCGAAAAAATCGAATTAAGAATTGGTTAACAATGAAATAAATCTTTTTTTTCAAAGAAAATATTTCATTCATATCATCTTTCATTGCAGTATCAATCCCTACTTGTAAGCAGATAAAGGGAATTATCCCAAAATCCAACGAGCATAAGTAGAAAATAAATTCTGAAAATGGGCATTTTTTGCAAAAAAAGCCATTTCAAAAAAAATGAAATGGCTTTTGTATGATATTGATATAGAATTATTTCAACTCTACTTCAGCACCAGCTTCTTCCAATTGCTTTTTCAAAGCTTCTGCTTCGTCTTTAGGAACTCCTTGCTTAATTGGAGCAGGAGCACCATCTACGATATCTTTAGCTTCTTTAAGACCAGCACCTGTTAAATCTTTTACCAATTTAACTACTGCCAACTTGGAAGCACCAGCTGATTTCAGGATTACATCGAATTCTGATTTTTCTTCAGCAGCTTCACCGCCACCAGCACCACCTGATACTACTACTGCAGCAGCAGCTGGTTCAATTCCGTACTCATCCTTAAGGATAGCAGCCAATTCGTTTACGTCTTTTACTGTAAGGTTTACAAGCGTTTCCGCTAAGTTTTTTAAATCTGACATTTTGTTAATGTTTTTGTTGATTATTGTAATTATTTTTTGAGTGTCAATTATTCTGCAGCAGGAGCTTCTTCGGTTCCTTCTGCATCCGCTTCCGGAGCTTGCGCTTCAGCAGCTGGTGTTTCTTCTGCAGGTGCAGCAGTTTCTTCTGCAACCGGAGCTGCTTCTTCAGCTTTTGCTTCAGCGGTTTCAGGTTTGTTTTGCAATGCAGAAAGTACGTTTCTGATTGGTGATTGCAGCAATCCGATAATTTCGCCAATCATTTCTTCTTTGGATTTGATATTGGCAAGGGTATCCAGATTGTTGTCTCCGATATAGAAAGTTTCTTGTACGAAAGCTGATTTCAGGGCAGGTTTTTCTTCTTTCTTTCTGAAATCTTTGATTAGCTTCGCCGGAGCATTTGCAGTTTCTGCGATTAATAATGCAGAGTTTCCTTTGAAGGAGTCATACATTTCCGAGAAATCTACTCCGTTGATTTGCTCCATTGCTTTTTGCAAAAGGGTGTTTTTCACCACTTTTACTTTGATATTACTTTTGAAAGCCGCTCTTCTAAAATCTGAAGATTTCTGAGCATTAAGACCTTCAAGATCTGCTACATAAACTACTTTTGCATCCTGAAGCAAATCCTTGATTTCTTGTATTGCTACAACTTTATTTTCTTTAGTCATTGTCTTAAGGATTTAATTAGTTTACAGATTTAGTATCAATTGCAATTCCAGGGCTCATTGTAGAAGAAAGGTAAATGCTTTTCACATAAACACCTTTCGCTGCAGTAGGTTTCATTTTGATCAATGTCTGGATAAGCTCCTGAGCATTTTCTTTGATTTTTGCAGCATCAAAAGATACTTTCCCGATTCCTGCGTGAATGATTCCGTATTTATCTACTTTGAAGTCGATTTTTCCTGATTTCACTTCAGAGACTGCTTTTCCGATTTCCATTGTTACGGTTCCGGATTTTGGGTTCGGCATTAAACCTCTTGGTCCCAAAACTCTACCTAATGGTCCTAATTTCCCCATTACAGCCGGCATTGTTACGATTACATCGATATCGGTCCAACCTCCTTTTATTTTATCCAAATACTCATCAAGACCTACATAATCAGCGCCTGCTTCTTTTGCTTCTGCTTCTTTATCCGGAGTTACCAAAGCAAGAACTTTTACATCCTTACCTGTACCATGCGGAAGAGAAACTACGCCTCTTACCATTTGGTTCGCTTTTCTTGGATCTACACCCAATCTTACAGCGATATCCACAGATGCGTCAAATTTTGCAGTATTTACATCTTTCACAAGTGCTGAACCTTCATCAAGGGAATAGAATTTCCCTTTTTCTACTTTGCTTAAAGCTTCTTTTTGCTTCTTCGTTAATTTTGCCATTTCTTTCCGTTTTAAGCGTTAGTTGGTTTAGTTCCTGTTACTCTCAATCCCATAGATCTAGCGGTTCCTGCTACCATAGAAAGTGCGGAATCCATTGTAAAGCAGTTAAGGTCTGCCATTTTATCTTCTGCGATTTTTTTCACCTGATCCCAGGTTACAGAACCTACTTTGTTTCTGTTCGGTTCACCGGAACCACCTTTAACTTTAGCAGCATCCATGAGTTGGATTGCAGCAGGAGGAGTTTTAATAACGAATTCAAAAGATTTGTCTTCGTACACTGTAATTACTACAGGCAAAACTTGTCCTGGCTTGTCTTGGGTTCTTCCGTTAAATTGTTTACAAAACTCCATGATGTTCACCCCGGCGGAACCTAATGCAGGACCAACTGGTGGAGAAGGGTTGGCAGCGCCACCTTTCACCTGAAGTTTTACCATTTTAAAGACTTTTTTAGCCATTTTTTGTTGTTTAAATGAATAATTAATGAATTTGGAAGCATTTATTATTCTACCGAAATGTTTATCTCACTTCACAAGACGGTATTTTGGTTTGCAAAAGTATGAATATTTTTTGAAATGACAAACTGTAATTGTTTGATTTTTAAAATAAAAAAAAAGCAACTCATTAGAATTGCTTTTCATCGTATTTTGGTTTGCTTATACTTTTTCTACCTGCATAAAGCTCAGCTCCATTGGTGTTTTTCTTCCGAATATAAGTACTGAAACTTCGAGTTTCTTTTTGTCTTCGAGTATTTTCTCTACTGTTCCGTTGAATCCGTTGAAAGGCCCGTCTATTACTTTTACATTTTCACCAACTACAAATGGGATTGCCATATCTTGTGCAAATTCTGATAGTTCGTCTGCTTTTCCGAGCATCCTGTCCACTTCGGCTTTACGCATCGGAACCGGATCGCCTCCTTTTGTTAAACTAAGGAAAGATATTACTCCGGGAAGGTTTTTAATAATATGCGGGATTTCCCCGACAAGATTGGCTTCAATCATCAGATAACCTGGATAATAAGGTTTTTCTTTGGGAACTTTTTTACCGTTTCTGATCTGTATTACTTTTTCCATAGGAATAACTACCTGAGTAACGTATTGTTCGAAACCTAAGTGTTTCATTTCGTTCTCAATGTAGTTTTTCACTTTATTTTCCTGTCCGCTGATGGACTTCAGCACATACCATTTCAACTCGCTCATTGGAAAAAACTATTTAATTGAAAAGGTTAATAAATATAGAGAGAATATTGGTGATTGCTTTACTGAATAAAGAATCGACCCCGAATGTAAATAATGCCAGAATAACGGTAGCTACTGTAACTACAATTGTTGAGGATTGCAGCTCCGATATTTTCGGCCATTCTACTTTATTTTTGAATTCGTAATACGAACCTTTTAAAAAATCAACTAAGCTCATTATAATTTATTTGCACGGGCACAAGGATTCGAACCCTGATCAACGGTTTTGGAGACCGGTATCCTACCATTGGACGATGCCCGTAGATTAAAAAAAGTTCCGCAAGTGTTTTCCCTTACGGAACTTTATTATTTATTTAGAAATTAATCTAAGATTTCAGTTACCTGACCAGCACCAACTGTTCTACCACCTTCTCTGATCGCAAATCTAAGACCTACGTTAAGAGCGATTGGCTGTAACAATTCTACTGTAATAGTTAAGTTATCACCAGGCATTACCATTTCTACACCATCTGGTAAGAAGATTTCCCCTGTTACGTCTGTAGTTCTTACGTAGAACTGTGGACGGTATTTGTTGTGGAATGGAGTGTGACGTCCACCTTCTTCTTTAGAAAGGATATAAACCTCTGCTTTGAATTTTTTGTGTGGAGTTACAGATCCTGATTTTGCGATAACCATACCTCTTTTGATATCGGTTTTTTCAATACCCCTTAATAACAGACCTACGTTATCTCCAGCTTCACCTCTGTCAAGGATTTTTCTGAACATCTCTACCCCTGTTACAGTAGAAGTTAATTTTTCATCACCCATACCTACGATATCTACAGCATCACCGGTATTGATAACACCAGCCTCTATTCTACCAGTAGCTACAGTACCTCTACCTGTAATAGAGAATACATCTTCGATTGGCATCAAGAATGGCTTATCCTGATCTCTTACTGGTTGCTCGATCCAAGTATCTACAGCATCCATCAATTCTTCAACAGATTTTACCCATTTTTCGTCTCCGTTAAGAGCTCCAAGAGCAGAACCTTGAATTACAGGAGAGTTGTCTCCGTCATATTCATAAGTAGAAAGAAGATCTCTCAATTCAAGCTCTACAAGCTCTAACAATTCAGCATCATCTACCATATCTACTTTGTTCATGAAAACAACAATTCTTGGTACGTTTACCTGACGGCAAAGAAGGATGTGCTCTCTTGTCTGAGGCATTGGTCCGTCTGTTGCAGCACATACTAAAATCGCTCCGTCCATCTGAGCAGCACCAGTTACCATGTTTTTCACATAGTCGGCGTGACCAGGACAGTCTACGTGAGCGTAGTGTCTGTTTTCAGTTTCATATTCGATGTGAGCGGTATTAATAGTAATACCTCTTTCTTTTTCTTCCGGTGCAGAGTCAATAGAAGAAAAATCTTTCTTTTCAGCTAAACCTTTGTCTGACAATACTTTAGATATTGCAGCCGTTAAAGTAGTTTTACCATGGTCAACGTGACCAATAGTACCAATGTTCAAGTGCGGTTTGTTACGATTAAACGTTTCCTTTGCCATGATTTTAAATTATTTGAATTATTTTTTTAAATTTCGGTTTGCAAATATAGTGATTTTTTGGATATCAAAATCTTTTTGTTAAAAAAAATTCAACATCTTAATCGTTACGGCTACAAACCTTTATATTTATTTTCCAGAGTGCAAATTTAGTAAAAACAAATGAAAACAGAAAACCCTGCATTTACACTTTGCTGATTCTAAAACTTTGATATTTTTCGATCCCAAAAACTGAAAACTATTTCTTCTCCCGTCTTTGCGCATCCAGAACTGCGATGGTCGCCAAGTTCACAATTTCATCCACGCTGGAGCGCATTTGCAGAACGTGAACCGGCTGCTTCAGTCCCATTAATATTGGACCAACTACTTGTGCCACCTTCATTCCGCGGATAATTTTATAAGAAATGTTTGCACTTTCCAGATTCGGGAATACAAAAACATTGGCGGGAGTTGTACCCAGTTTGGAGAACGGATAATCTCCCAAATGATCACTGTTCATTGCAAAATCTGGCTGTATTTCTCCATCCACAATCATATTAGGAAATTTTTCGTGCAGAATTTTTACCGCCTTGGACACTTTTTTGGATGTTTCGGAAATAGAGGCAAAATTTTCAAAAGAAAGCATCGCAATCCGAGGTTCGACTGCAAATGACTTCACAGTAATCTCCGACATTTTTGCAATATTCGCAAGATCTTCAGCAGTTGGATTTTGATTAATAGAAGTATCGGCAAAGAAAATCGGCTTTTTCTCGGTAAGGATCATCATCATTCCCGCAATTTTGTCTACTCCTTTTTCCCTCTCGATAACCTCAAGAACCGGTTTTACTACGGAAGAATAGTTTTTGGAGAATCCTACCACCAAAGCATCGGTATCACCATTTTTCAGCATCAATGGTCCGAAATAATCTCTCTGCCGTACAAATCTTTTGGCTTTATATTCGTTCATTCCTTTTCTCTGCCGAAGCTTCCAAAGCATTTCGCGGTATTTCCTGCGGTTTTCTTTCTGATCATCATCATTTGGATCCACAATCGGAACATTCAGGTTAATCCCAAATTTTTCCATTTGCTTCAAGATGTATTTTTTTTCGCCCAGTAAAATAGGATGTGCTATTCCTTCTTCATAAAGAATTTGGGCTGCTTTCAGAACATTGTATTCTTCCGCATTTCCCAATGTTACTCTTTTTGGGTTGGAGCGCGCTCTGCTCTGCATCATCCGGATCAGCTTTTCATCTCGCCCCATTCTGTCGAGAAGGATATTTTCATATTCTTCAAAATCTGAAATGGGTTTCCCAGCTATTCCGCTTTCCATTGCTGCTTTCGCGACCGCAATGGAAACCCTGGTAATCAATCTGTTATCAAAAGGTTTTGGTATGAAATATTCTCTCCCGAAATGTAGATTTTTAAGATTATAAGCCAGAATTACCGCTTCAGGAACTGGCTCTTTTGCCAAATCCGCGATAGCTTTCACCGCTGCAAGTTTCATCTCTTCATTAATTCCGGTTGCCTGCACATCCAATGCTCCACGGAAAATGTATGGAAAACCGAGAACATTGTTCACCTGATTAGGAAAATCGCTTCTTCCGGTTGCCATAATCACGTCTTTTCTGGTAGATGTCGCCAGATCGTAATCAATCTCAGGATTTGGATTTGCAAGTCCGAACACAATTGGATTTTCTGCCATTGAAAGCAGCATTTCGGGAGTTACCACATTTCCTTTGGAAAGCCCGATAAATACATCCGCTTCTTTCATTGCGTCTTCCAGTGTAGAAATATCGGTATCTGCAATGAAATCCAGTTTCTCCAGAGTTAAATTTTCACGGTTTCTGTTGATAACGCCTTTGCTGTCGCACATCAGAATATTTTCTTTCTTCAGTCCAAGCTCGATATAGAGTTTTGTACAGGCAATTGCAGCAGCACCGGCTCCGTTTACTACGACTCTTACTTCGTTTATATTTTTATTTGCAATTTCCAACGAATTGATGAGTGCTGCGGCGGAAATAATTGCTGTTCCGTGCTGATCATCGTGCATCAACGGAATATTAAGTTCCTCTTTCAGTCTTTGTTCAATATAGAATGCTTCCGGAGCTTTAATATCTTCAAGATTGATACCACCAAAAGTCGGAGCGATTCCTTTTACGGTTTCAATAAATTTATCCGGATCTTTTTCGTCAATCTCAATATCAAAAACATTGATGTCCGCAAATATTTTAAACAAAAGACCTTTTCCTTCCATTACCGGTTTGGAAGCTTCCGCACCGATATCGCCCAAACCTAACACCGCAGTTCCGTTGGAGATTACTGCTACAAGATTTCCTTTTCCTGTGTAATCGTAAACGGTTTTTGGATCTTTTTCTATTTCCAGACACGGAATTGCAACTCCGGGAGAATATGCCAAAGAAAGATCTCTTTGGGAAGAATGTGGTTTGGAGGGAATGACTTCAATTTTTCCTTTCGGTTCGATTCGGTGATAATCCAGTGCTGCTTTTTCAAAGTTTTTCCGGTCTCTGTTGTTATTGTCTGACATGTTTTTATGGGTAATTGGTAATGGATTGTTCGTAATAAATATAAAAGGTTGAGGTTATTTTGCTTTTATAATAATGTATTGAAAAAAAAATAATTGTGAAAGCAATCGTATTTTTTTACAATTCGGGGAAGATATAATTTTTATGATATTCTACAAGTCTTTCAATTGGCTTCTGAACGATGGTTCCGATGTTCAAATGAAATTCTGCAGCTGCTGCCCGCAAAATATCTTCATAATAATAGGCGATGGAACCAATGAAATTGATTTCGCAATTTTTGCTTTGCTCATATGGTAAAACCTGATAATCAAAATAGTTTTTCAGCTCCTCGAAAACCAGATGCTGAAGAAAAGGATGCTCTTTGCGATCTACAATAAATTTGCTGAAATCCGCAAGATACGCATTAGCTCTTGGATTATGGTACATATTGCGGATGAGTTCGTCAATTTCCAGCTGATAGGTTTTGGCAAATTCCTGATGGAGATCGGCGGGAAGTTTTTTCATAAAATAATTTTTTACCAGAGCTTTTCCCAAAGCACATCCACTTCCATCGTCTCCAAGTAAAAATCCCAAAGAAGGAAGCTCTGTACGAATTTCTTTCCCATCAAAATAGCAGGAATTGGAACCGGTCCCGAGAATACAAACGATTGCAGGTTTCCCATTGTATGCAGAATATGCAGCGGCAGTAAGGTCTTCTTTTATCACCAATTTCGAATTTACGAAAAACTGCTTCAGTGCGTTTTCTACCTTCCGGCGGTTATCGGGAACTCCACAACCTGATCCGTAAAAAAATACGTGCTTTATCCTGAAACGGATTTCTGAAAGCTGCGGATTATCCTGAAGCTCTCGTGGAATGGTTTCTACATCAATAATATTGGGGTTAAAACCTGTAGTTCCGGTTTTAAATAAAAAATTACCATCGTTATCCAAAATCACCCAATCGCATTTTGTGGAACCGCCATCTACAACTGCAATCATAATATTAACAAATTTTTGGGCTGCTAAATTAAGGAATTAAAATGTATCCTTGGTAATTTTATCCATCGGTTTCGTCATCCAGAAGCCAATCGTGGATTTCGTCTTCGAGATAGGTGGTTTGTAATTTTATGGAATTCAGAAAATCATCGGTAACGGATATTTCTTTGGAGTTTTCGAGGTTCCAAAGCTCTTCGGACATTGTAGTATATTCCGAATAGACGCGCTTAAATCTGGAATTGGTTTTTTCCAGCTGCTCAATTTTCTTTTGCTGAGGCATAAATTTTCTGTAAGGGCGGTTGGTTTTCAAGATTAAAAATTTTATAAAATGAGAAAAACAATAATAATAAAAACCGGTGTGGATGAATTTTGAAAACATCTGAACCAGTTCTGAAGGTGCCTCAAGATAAAAAAACATTTTCAGTAGAATAAAAATGCAAACTTACCAGGTAATATTTCGTGATTCGGTAGAATAAAATTAGAAAATATTTTAACATAAAAAAATATTTTAACAAGATTTTTGAACAATTAACAATATATTTAAATTTGCATCATAATAATCCTGATGAAAAAATTTATTTTAAAACAAAAGCAGATTCTGTTTTTTATAATTGCTGGCGGACTGAGTGCGGTTTTGGAAATCGGTTCGTTTAAAATTTTCAGCGTTTATCTGCCACAGATCTTTTCGCAGGAAACCAATTTCCACGGAATACATTTTCCGTTAAGCAACATATTTTCTACCAGCTGCGGTATTATTTCCAATTATTTTTTCAGCATCTGGTTCGTTTTCGAAAGAGGGAAACATTCCAAAAACCGGGAGTTTGCATATTTTATGGGAATCTCGGTATTGTCCACATTTCTAAGCCTCGCTTTCTTCCAGATATTTTTCAGATTTGTATTCACCCATAATCTGGATGCAGGATTTTTTGTATTCAGCCCGGAAATCCTTAGCAAAATTGCAGCAATTGTATTGGTTTCTGTGCTTAATTATTCTGTAAAGAAGAAAGTGATTTTCAATGGGTGATGATTTTAGGCTGGGCAATGGATGCTTTAAATCTGGATTTAATATTCAGAAAAATTTCAAACTCACAAAAAAAAACACCTCTCTTTCCAAGAGGGGAATTCTCAAAGTCATCTTCTTAATTTTCAGAATAAAAAAATATTTTGCAGAATTAAAAATTATTTATACTTTTGCAATCCAAAATGAGATGTAAATTATGTTAATTATTCCAGTAAAAGACGGAGAGTCTATCGACAGAGCTCTGAAGAAGTACAAAAGAAAATTTGATAAAACAGGTGTTGTAAGAGCATTAAGATCAAGACAACAGTTCATAAAACCTTCTGTAACTTTGAGACAGAGCAAACTGAAAGCAGCTCATAAGCAAAGACTACAAAGCAAGGAAGAGCAGGCATAAATCTGTTTTTCTTTCATAAAAATACCGAAATCATTTTCCAAATTCATAACTTTGGGAAGTGATTTTCTTTTTTTATGATCGATAAGTTTCTGGAATACCTACAAGCCGAACGCCGATATTCTGCACATACCATAACCAGCTATCGGAAAGATCTTGCTGATTTTCTGGATTTTATAAAAGAAACAGAAGGTCACGAAAATCCCTCGAAGGCAGATAAGAAAGTAGTGCGCAACTTTATGGTGCGCCTCAGTAAAAATCAGTTTTCTAAACGGAGCATCAACCGAAAACTTTCTTCTCTTCGCAGCTTTTATCTTTTTCTCCTGAAAGTTGACGAAATTGAAGTATCGCCAATGGAAACCATCCAATCCCTAAAATTCTATCCTGAAAAACAAACTCCTTTTTCAGAGGACGAAATGCAGAAAATTGAGCATATTCTGGAAGTTGAAACCCGCATTTTGGAGAGGCTAATCATCGAAACCCTTTATCAAACCGGGATGCGTAAGGCAGAACTGTGCAATCTTCTTCTGAAGAATGTAGACTTCAGTGAAAATCAAATCAAAATTACCGGAAAAGGGAACAAGGAAAGAATTATTCCGGTATCGCCAAATCTAATGCTGGAGTTTCAAAAATATCTTATAGAAAGAGAATCCGCAACACGCTCCTGCGAATATTTTTTCGTAAGCCCAAAAGGCAAAAAACTCAATGAGAAATTTGTGTATTCAACAGTTAATTATTACCTTAGTCTTGTCACTTCAAAGAAGAAAAAAAGCCCTCATATTCTCCGGCATACGTTTGCAACACACGTTCTGGAAAACGGGGCAGAAATTTCTAAAGTGAAAAAAATATTAGGACATTCCAGCCTTGCAAGCACGCAGGTTTATACGAATGCCAATATAGAACAACTAAAAAAAGTACTCAACAGTGCTCATCCGAGAGCAAAAAAAGAAGTAGAATGAAGCAGTTGCACTTCAAATGTTTAATGATTAAATCCTTATCTTATGAAAATTACAGTTCAGTCAATCGGTTTGACTCCACATGCACCTCTCGAAGATTACCTTAACAAAAAAATAAGCAAGCTCGATACTTTTTATGATAAAATTATAGAATGTCAGGTTTTCCTGAAAGTAGAAAATACATCGGCAAAAGAAAATAAAACAGCAGAAATAAAACTTGCCGTTCCGGGCGATGATATCGTTGTAAAGAAAACAACAGCAAGTTTTGAGGAAAGCCTTGACCAATGTGCTGATACCGCTAAAAAACTACTAATCAAGAAGAAAGAAACCGCCTAACAAAAAAAGTTAAAATTTTTTAAGTAAATATTTGTAGATTTCAAAAAAACAATGCTATATTTGCACTCGCAAAAAGGGAGAACCTTTAGCAGTGAACAGCGTTCTTTTTGAAATCTATTTTGCCTCCTTAGCTCAGTTGGCCAGAGCACGTGATTTGTAATCTCGGGGTCGTGGGTTCGAATCCCTCAGGAGGCTCATTTTATAAAATTGGGGAGATTCCAGAGTGGCTAAATGGGACTGACTGTAACTCAGTTGCTTCGGCTTCGTAGGTTCGAATCCTGCTCTCCCCACATTTTATAGAAAATAAGTTTGCAGAATTTAAAAGTTTTATTAAATTTGCAAACTCAATTACCAACATCCTTTACAGGTAATCAAAATGCGGAAGTAGCTCAGTTGGTAGAGCGTCAGCCTTCCAAGCTGAATGTCGCGGGTTCGACCCCCGTCTTCCGCTCCAAAAAATCACACCAACACAATTTTGGATGTGATTTTTTTTTAAGCCGACGTAGCTCAGGGGTAGAGCGTTTCCTTGGTAAGGAAGAGGTCGTGAGTTCAAATCTCATCGTTGGCTCTGAAAAAATCTCCCAATTTTTTGGGAGATTTTTTTAATTTACACAAACTGCTTCAAAATTTTTTCTACCAAAAAAATCCTTTCAACAAATTGAGAGTATTTTTTTAATCTACTTTATACTTCTGTTATTTCACCAAAATCTTTTTCGTTACAATCTGTTTACCGTTTTCTTTGGAAACCTTTACTACATAAACTCCTGAAATCAAATGATTCAGTTCAATTCTCTGCTCAGAATTTCCGGCATTGTAATATAACTGATTCTGAACCAGTATTCCTGCGGTATTATAAATCTCTACTTTTACATTTCCTTTAACTTCGCTATTCAACCTGATATTTACAAAACTTTCGGTAACATTGGTTGGGTAAATTTCATTTTGTGCAAAAACCGGAACTGATTTTTTACCTTTCAGAAGATAAGAACTCGCCAGATCGTAAACCGGCATATTCAGTTTTGAGCTCAATGGCTCCGCCTGAAATTTTTCTAAGTCTACAATGTAGAAACTTCCTCCTTTCGCACTTGCCACTACAATATTTCCTTCGGAGTTTACAGCCGCTCCGTTCAGTGAATAGTTTTCCGGAAGTCCGGTTATCTTTCCGAGAAATTTTGCATTCAAAGTTTTGGAAGTAATTTTAAATACATTTCCGGAAGCCGAAAACAGATAAAAATTGTTATCGGAGTCTGCAACCATATCTCCACCGAAACCGATATTCATTTCTTTCAGAGCGTTGCTTCCGTTTTGGGCATCATCTTTTATTTCGCCTAAATCCAGTACAGAATATTTTCCGTTTTCATTAGAAATTTTCAAAAACTGCGAGCCGGAATTGGATATGGCATACACATTTCCGTCTGCACCTGTTGCCATTCTCGTGAATTGGGAAGCAAGATTACAAGCCGTGTTTTTTGCGGCATTATTTTCCACCAGAACAATTTCTTTGGTTTTCATATCCAAAGCATAAATATTGGTGGAATACAGCGGCATATAAATCAGATGATTTCTGCTGTCTATCGCCAATGCAGCCATTGCTGCAGCTTGTGCGTGATTGTAGGATTTTTTGTTCTCGGAAACGGGCTTGTTCAGAACATTTGAAAAGACATTTGCAGTGTCGTTTGAATTGAGATAAGCAGCTCCCGAAATCCCGCTTTTGACATCAACAGAGCGGAAATCCTGAAAAGAAATTGCAGTAGTGCTTTTGCCGGTAATTGCAAAAATATCATTTTGTGCAAAGGAAAAAACTCCGAAAGCGAGCATTGTTAGAGTAAGTACAGATTTTTTCATATTTTTATTTTTTGATGTTTAAGCTGAATTTTTTATAAATACTAAATTAGTATTTTTTTAAACATCGATGAATTTTTTATAAAAAAATCCTCCCGGAAAACCGAAAGGATTTTTATTTATTGAAAGACAACTTTAGTTCAGCACATAGGAAGTTCCGTCGCGACCATCTTTCAGCTCAATGCCTTGTTCAAGAAGTTTATCCCTGATTTGGTCGGAAAGTATAAAATTTTTGGCTTTTCTCGCCTGATTTCTCAGATCAATTAAAACCTGTAAAGTTTGGTCGAGTTTATCATTATTAGATTCTTCAATCGTTTGCAATCCTAAAACATCAAAAACGATGGCATTGAAAAATTGTTTAAAATCTTCGAAATCGCTGGTAGTGATACTTTCTTTGCCTAATTTGGAGGCAAAAATAACTTTCACAGCTTCAAATAAATGAGAAATAAGAATTGGTGAATTAAAGTCATCCAATAGAGCTTCATAACATTTCTCTTTCCACGCTTTGAGATCAAAAGAGGAAGTTTCCACACCTTCAACAGCGGGGCTTGTATTGAGGATTTTTGCTGCCTCCATCAAACGCTGAAATCCTTTTTCTGCTGCAATCATAGCATCATTGGAAATATCGAGAACACTTCTGTAATGCGCCATCATAAAACAGAAACGAACAATTGTTGGATGAAAAGGTTTTTCAAAAAAATCATTTTCTCCCGTCACGAGTTCCATTGGAAGAATATAATTTCCGGTGGATTTACTCATTCTTTGTCCGTTCATAGTGAGCATATTGGCGTGCATCCAGTAATTCACCGGTTCAACTCCGTTGCAGGCTTTTCCTTGCGCTACTTCACATTCGTGATGCGGAAATTTCAGATCCAATCCACCTCCGTGAATATCAAAATTATCACCTAAATATTTGGTACTCATTGCTGTACATTCCAAATGCCAACCAGGAAAACCTTCTCCCCACGGAGAATTCCAACGCATAATGTGCGCCGGAGAAGCGGATTTCCAAAGGGCAAAATCCTGCGGATTTTTCTTTTCGTTCTGCCCATCCAAATCGCGGGTATTGGCAAAAAGTTCGTCAATATTTCTTCGGGAAAGTTCGCCGTAATTCAGTCCTCTTTTATTATATTCCAAAACATCGAAATAAACTGAGCCATTGCTTTCGTAGGCGAAACCGTCATTAATTAATTTTTGCGTCAATTCGATTTGTTCTAAAATATGTCCGGTTGCCGTTGGTTCAATAGTTGGCGGAAGAAGGTTGAAGGTTTCCAACACTTTATGAAAATCTACGGTATATTTCTGCACGATTTCCATTGGTTCGAGTTTTTCCAAACGGGATTGTTTTACAAAACGGTCGTTGTTCACATCTCCATCATCGGTTAAATGTCCTGCATCGGTAATGTTTCTTACATATCTTACTTTGTAACCGAGAAAAAGCAATGTTCTGTAAATGAAATCGAAAGACATAAAGGTCCGCACATTTCCCAGATGCACATTGCTGTAAACAGTCGGTCCGCAAACGTACATTCCTACATTGTTTTCGAGAATGGGTTTAAATATTTCTTTTTCGCCTGAAAGCGAGTTGTATATTTTTAGGTTCATTTTTTTATTAAAAGATTTTAAAATTAAAGTTTACGGTTTATAGTTTATGATTTATAGTAAACTGTAAACTATCGCTGTTTTGAGTTTAAGGTTTTTGTTCGGTTTGATTTTTCATTTTCAAATTACCTCATTTTCAAATTAATCAAATTTTGCGTGGCTTCCTACATAATGCAAGAATTCTTGCCGTGTAATCGGATTGGTTCGGAAAATTCCGCTGAGCTCTGCTGTAATCGTGGAACTTGCAGTGTCTTTTATTCCGCGACAGTTTACACAAAGATGTTTTGCATCGATAATACAGGCAACGTCTTTTGTTCCGAGTGCTTCTTTCAAAGCATCAACAATCTGCATAGTCAGCCGTTCCTGAACCTGCGGACGTTTTGCGTAATAATCCACAATTCTGTTGATTTTCGATAAACCAATTACTTCTCCATTAGAAATATAGGCAACGTGTGCTTTCCCAATGATCGGCAGAAAATGATGCTCGCAGAACGAATATACGGTAATGTCTTTTTCCACCAGCATTTGACGGTATTTGTATTTGTTGGAAAACGTGGAAATCCCCGGTTTGTTTTCGGGAAGAAGTCCGCCAAAAATTTCTTTCACGTACATTTTGGCAACGCGTTTCGGGGAATCTTTCAGGGAATCATCCGTCATATCCAAACCTAAAGTATGCATTATTTCAGCAAAAAGGTTTTCAATTTTTTGGATTTTATCATCAGGTTTCATCTCGAATGCGTCGGGACGAATCGGGGTGTGTTCTTTTCCTGTGAAAAGATCGTCGTCATTATCAATAAAATTGTTCATATTCTATTTTAACTTCACAAAATTAAGGAATAATTTCCAGGTTGAGGTAAAGATAAAGGTTGTGCAAAGAAAAACATCACAGATTTTGAAAACCTGTGATGCAAGAATTATTTATATTTTCGGTACGATTTATCTTCCGCCTGTTCCAGTTCCTCCGAAAGTGAAAGTCGCTGTTAAACCTGCCCTGATTGTAGAAAGTGGGAATGCCGTAGAAATTTTGTATTTCGTAAGCAACTGATCATAGAAAAATTTGAGGTTGAAATTTTCCGACATATCATAATCTGCGGAAAGCTTAATGCTCATCATATTTTGTCCGCCTGTAATCTGTGAATCGTTTTGCAGAATATTGGTAATTCTGGTCTGGCTGTCGCGAAGCGAGAAATCTCCACGAATGTTCAGATCGCTTTTTATGGTTTTTGTTTTTCCTTTGAAGCTTACTTTCATCGGAAGATCTTTGATGATGTATCCAAAACCTACGATGTATTCTTTGCCGATATCTTCTGTTAATGTCTGGTTCACCAATCCGAGAATAAACGCTCTGTCCCGGTTGTACTGAACACGGAACTGCATATTATTCCGCATCGTAACATCTACGCCAACCAACGGTGCAAATGCTTCTACATAACCGACCTGCGAGAATGTATATTTGTTGATCTTACTTCCTTCTCCTTCCTGATAAAAACCTCCCGGATCATTGTAATAATCTATATTGCTCTGGATCCCTGTCGCTGTATATGTAGAAGTATAAGCGTGGAGAACATCGAATTTTGAGAAATAATGATTAATAATCGGGATATTTTTCAATCCGGAATAAGTCACCCTCCAGTTTGGAAGCGGGAATCCGGATTTTTTCGGATCTCCCATTTCTGAAGGTGATTTCCCTTCCAAAGCAGCTTTGAAAGCAGGAATTGAAATATAAGCGTTATCGATACCGTATCCTTTTACAAAACCGTCTGCACCCGGAACTCCTTTTTTCTGAGATAAAAGCTTAGCATTTGCCACCATATTATCATAAATGGTTTTACCATCGGTAAAGGCGGTATTGAAGGTCCACGATGTTTTGGAATAAGTAACAAAATCATTTCCGAAAGCAAAATCGAAATCCGGATAGTCCAAATTTTTACGGGAATTGAACCCGGATTGGGAAAAATTACTGTTATAATTTTTCAGGATATTCAGATCAATCCTGAAATCGTTAATCGGCATAATCTGCAGATTGGCAGTAAGATTCTCGTTCTTCATCTGTGTATAAGGATCTGTCATATAATCTGAATCCGAAATCCATCCTCTTTCGAGAACCGTTCTTCTGATATCCGCCTGCGAACCTAATAAAAATCCGAAAGTAGGACCGCCCAAAGTTTGCCCATAACCATACCAGTTCGGTGCGGAAAGCAATCCCGGAAGTACCGTTCCGTTGTTTTCATTATACGATACATCCAGCTGTTTGATGGACGTTAAAGCGTACGCAATTGCCTGCATCGGTTTCAGCTTGTTCTTGAATTTATATGATTTAAAGGATTTTTTCTTGTTCTTTTTAGCCCAAACTGCAGTATAAGCGTTGTTGAGGGAATCGATTTCCTGGCGGCGTTTCTGCATTGTAGAATCTATTTTCTGGAAATATTTGAACTTATTGAAAAACTTCGGTATATCTACGGAAGCGGTACCTATAATATTATTGGTATTCTGCCCGATACTTCCCAAACTTTCGGCTTTTCCGGAATCCGGATTTATAAATTGGGTCATCACCGTACTTCGTGCATTCCAGTTGTAGGTAAATCCGTAACCGAGTTCTGCATTGATGAAATCGAGATAAGGGAAATATTCAAACGGAAGTCTGTAGCTTAGCTGAACCCTATGATTGTACAACACCGGTCTTCCTGCACGGAACGGATTCTGGAAAATGGAAGAAGTATTCATATTCGCTACGCTAAGCTGGTCGTTCAAAGTACGCATTGCGGAATTAATATCCAGCTTCAGAGATTTTGTAAAATTAAATCCTAATGCATATTGCCATCCGAAATAGAAATTTCTGTTTTTAATGACATCAAAATCCAATGCATCTGCACCGGTAAGAATGGCTTCGATGTTTCGGAACTGCATTTCGTTGTAATTCCTGTCGAGCTCCGTTCTGAAAGAGATTCTAGTAGGAATTGGGTTGAAGTTCACTTCCTTGAACCATCTCAGATATTTATACGATTTTGCCGTATCGCTCACCAGTTTATTGAACGGACGAACCACCCAAGGTTTGAAGGAATAATTATAATCAATATATCCTCGAAGATATTGTCTGTAATTTTTCTTGGTATATACATCGCGGTAATAATCATCATTATAAATCGTGGTTACCGAAATATTTTCAACATCGTAGAATTTCGGTTTTTTGGTATTGTTCACTCTTTCTTTCCGCATATTCACAACACCAATGCTTCTTTGTTGGGTGTAGGTTCTCGCTACTTTTTTCAGCTGCTCTTTATTCGGGGATTTGCTGAATTCCACATCATTATCAATCGGGTTATATTTTGGATCTTCGATAGTTTGCGAGTATGAATAATTCACCGGAATTTTAACTCCGGTTTTTTCCGGGAGAAACTTATCTACATTCACCGTAGCATTCACTCCGAAAGCGGATTGTGCGCTTTGCGCTCTTTCGGAAGGACGTTGCGTAATGGTACCGAATCCTACGGAAGAATAGGACGCATTTGCATTTACATTCGCAAAATCTCCGAGATTGAAGCTCATACTTGCATTTCCTGCATAACCGCCATCATTCTCGATTCCGGAAAGGCGCATTTCGTTTACCCAAAGAACAAGATCTTTGGAACTTCGTTCACCATTCCGAACACCGATCATAATGGTTGTAACGTTTCCTAAACTTGGTCGCCCTTTGATAAAAATTTTCTTGTTGTCGTCTCCAAATTCCGGGTAATAGTAACGCTTATCCAGCTCAGTAGTGATTTGGTCTCTTGCAAGTTTGGCATCTACAAAATTCTGAATTTCGAGATCTACATTATTTTCATTTGGCCAAATTTCCAACGGAGATACCGCATTGTTTGCAGTATATTTCACGGAAGATTCATATTCATAATAGTTATCGGTAGCATCACTTCCGAAACGGATAAAGAATTTCACCCCATCTTTTGCATATCCAGAATTGGTAAGATCTTTTAAATCTTCGGCGTGTACGAAAAGCTTAAGATTCTTAAACCTTCTCATATCCAATGTTGTATTTTTGAAAACTCCTCTCGCCGAATTGCTGAGATTGGTGGCTTTCATATAAAGGGATGCTTCGTTTTGTCTTTGAGCTCCGGAATTTCCACTCAGTACTTGTCTTTCGATTCCCGGAGGAAGTACATAAGGAGGTTTGTTCAGTGCATTTTCTTCAAGATTCACACTTCCCACAAAGAAATCTTCGCCTGATCCTGGAGTATAGGCAGTTCCTTCATCTTCACCGGTTCCGGCTACGGCAATTCTGTTGGTATATTGTCTCCAGTCGGAGCGTACCAAATCGAATGTTCCGAAACGAAGGGTGGACGTTTCATCAAAACCTGTTAGCAATAATCTTGCGAAGCGTACATTGTTCAGAATGGAGGCATCTGCATTACCACCAACATCTTTGGTATCGAAATCGGTAACCGGAATTCTGAAAAGATACCATTTGTTGGAAGAAGTTTGCCCATTTTGGAACTTCACCTGAACTTCTTTTTCATCTACAATATATTTTTCGCCCAAAGCAAGTCTGTCTTTGGTAAGATCAATGGTATATTGGTTATAATCTTCATTTTGATCGAGGTTGTAGTCGCGGTTTACATCTTCTGCATCCGGAGTTTGGGTGGCAACTTCCAAAGTATTGCTTGCGGAATTTCCTTGCGGATTCCGGAAATAACGGTAGCGTTCCGAAACCGAAGAAGCCAGATTTCCCTGAAATTTATCTGAAAGATAGAATACAAAATCATCTGATGCTGGATCGGTCTCATTGGTTACAGGATTGATAAAGCTGGTTCCGAATTTTGCAGCTTCGGCGGAATTATCTAAACCATCGTATCCCAAATCCTGAGCTGTTCTTTCATCGCCTTCTGTAGAGAATGCATAAAGAACCGGAAACTGATTCGGTTGTGTTCCCCAATTGGATTCTGTAGTATTGGCAGGAACATTCGGAGTTGGTAGCCCGTTTTCATACTGTAATTTCCCGTCCTTCAATACGTCTTCGGAAACATTTCCTAATTGTAGCAAAAGCTTCGGACTTGTTCCTAAAGTATTGCCATCTGCATAAGGATCCATCATCCAGAATTCTACATATTCGATATTGGAATTGGTGAAATTGGATACGGAAACCGGACGCATTAAACCTGCCCATCTATCCTGTGTAGTTTCGGCATTCGGATTTACATTGTACGGTCCTCTTTCTGTAGGATAATAAGTAATATCAAAAGTATTGGTATAGGTTTGCTCGCCTGCAACAAAATCCCTGTTATTAAACAATTCCGATGTTTGTACTCTTCTGGATGCGTGGTTGGAAAGTGCCTGTGCATTGATGCCGTTTGGTGCTTTTCCTCCGACACCGTAAAATCTCGGATCGATGTTATACCACGATAACAAACCTCTTCCGTTTCCATGGGAAAGATCGTCGTTATTATCAGCGTTGCTGAATACGGTTTCGGGATTGTGTTCGGGTTTTGAAGCCAAACTCCACATTGCGGGTTCTTTCAGCGAAATTTTTGAGGTAGTCTGCTCAAAATCGTCGATATAGGACTGGTCTCCGATCCCGCTGTTCATTCCCGGAATCAGATAAGCGGCTTCTGCCATAAAATTCAGGTTGGAAGGAGCTTCGGTTTTTACAAACGGGATTTTATTGGTAATTCTGGTAAGGAAAGGCAGCTCGTTATTATACATTACATTGAAGCCTGCCATTGTGTTGTTCACGGCTTCCTGTCCGTAGTTTACTTTTTGGGTAAGCGGAGTTTCGGCATAGTTCACTACTGTTGCTCCAACGGTTAAATGTTCATTGAATTTTCTTTCAAGGTTCAATCCTAAAAATCTTTTTCTCTGTGTATTGAAAGTGAGTTGATTTTCGAGTGAAATATTAATAGCTTGTCCGGATTGCTTCACAGCTTCATTGATAATATTTACTGTTCCTAGCATATAATCCACGGTATAATCTATCCCTTCTGTAAGCTGTACACCATTTGCCGTAACTTTCACAGAGCCTTGTGGAACATTGATCGCACCGAGAGAAATTCCCGATCCCTGTGTTCCCTGATATCGTCCTTCCAATGTATACCGTTGCGCCATATTGCTTTGTGAAGCCGCTTGTTTCTGCAAATTATACAAATCGTTAAAAACAAATTGCGAAGGCATATCCGGAAGGTTCGCAAGGTAACTTCCGAACGGTTTGGCTTTGGTAAAGATTACTCTTCCGTTTTCGGGATCTACGGTTATTCCTCTTACAAAGTCGAAAATCCCGTCTCCTGTTGTGGTCCCGTCATTTTGCGCATCACCATTGATGTTGAGGCGATCCCAGTTTAATAATTTAATTAAAGGCTGATCCTGATATGGAGAGTTGGGCAGATAGTTTACTTTTCCGCTTTGTGCATCACGATAGTTTACATTCAGCATAAAGTTTTCTGCACTTATCTGCATGGTGTTCAGGGAATAGATGTTTTTCATCATTAGATTCCACATCGGGGAAGTGGTTTTGGTAGTGGAATTTGATTTCAGCATCTTTACCACCACAACAGGACTTTCTTCTGAAAATTCCCCTACTTTATATACTTTATTATCTCCGGAAACGGTGTAGGAATAAGCAACTGCAAGAAGCTGATTATCATTGAGTTTCTGGTTTAATGAAAGATACCCAAGCTGTGGGTTATAAGAATATTCTGATGTGGATAAACGTCTGGCTTTTCTGTTGTAAATAAAATTTTCTCCGTCCTGATACGCTTCATTTCCTAAAGCAGGTGGAGCATCCAAGTTTGCAGGATCATAAATTAAGGAAGGCAGTACTGCACCTTTTACCAGATTATAGGTTTTTGTGGGATCCCGCAAATCGGGACCTAAACCAACAATACTGCTATACGCCGGATTAGTGGAATTGTCGGGATATCCGGTTGTCGTAGTTCCGTCTCCCAAATCCCGAACTCCCAGAATCCCTTTCTGTTCCTGAAGATTTCCTGAACCTTGGTCTAGGAGCCAGACTTCAATCCTGTTGATATTAATCCGGGAATTAATCTGAGGATAGTTCAGTAAAGATTTGTCGTAATTGTTCAGAAAGTAATGTCCTAGAAAATAGTGCTGATTATCCTCGTAATCAAAAGCGTTTACTTTAAAAGTGTTCATCACGCCGCCACCTTGCGCTACAATGGTTCTGGCTTCACCTTGTTGCTGGGAAAACACAAAAGTTCCGTAGGTTTTACCGAGCTGGAATTCAGTTTTTAAACCAAACAAAGATTCCGAACCGCGGATCAGGCTGGTAGAGAGCGGCATATTTACATTCCCGAATTCTACTCTTTTGATAATTTTGTCTTCACCACCGGTTGTTTTATCATTTAAACCTTTGGTTTGCAGATCTTTCCAGGTTCCTTTAGCCTGCCAAACAAGATTCATCTTATTCTCGAAAGCGAAACCGCTTTGGGTATCATAATTGGCTTTCAGCTGAAGATTTTCACCTACTTTTCCCAATAACCCGAGCTGGATTCTCTGTTGGATATTGATGGCAAAATTGGTTCTGTTCTGCGGAAGAATCAGCGGATTATCAATTTTCTGATACAAGCCACCGATATCAAATGATGCAAAACCCTGCGGAATCAATTCAATTTTATTTCCTCCGAAAATAGATTCAAAAAGTTTATTTTTAATGGTAACACTTGGTAAAAGGCCTTTTTTCTTGGCTTCCTGATCCTCCAGATATTCACTTGCCAAACCATTGGCTTTTTCGCGATAATAGGAGCTTAATGCATTAGACATTGTGTAGCGGTAGTATTCATCGGAAGTCATTGCTACCGGTTCGCCAACTACCAAATTTCCGATTTTCGGATATACATAATACATCCCGGAATTTACATCATAATATCCTTCATAATGAACGGGATTGGGCAATGTATAATCCTGACGGATGCTGATGCTGTCCATAGGTTTTTCCTGAGCCGACAATGACCCGGAAAAAAGGAAACAGCAGAATATAAAATATAAAAAAGTATGTTGAAAAAAAGTCGTTTTAGCCAAAATGTTAAATATTTTTTAAAATTTGTTTCACCAGTTCCTCTACGGAAATATCCGGATTTTCCTTCATAATCCGGCTGGCAATTTTATCGCTAATCTTTTTGGAAATTCCCAAAACTTCTAAAGCAGATAACGCTTCATCTTTGATTTTATTATTTGATACCAGATAATTTTCGTCTCCGGGAATACTGAATTTTTCTACTTTATCCCGAAGATCGACAATAATCCTTTCAGCGGTTTTTGCACCAATGCCTTTCACTTTCTGAAGCAGTCCCGAATTGCGTGAAAGGATAGCCGAACCGATTTCGGAGTTTTTCAAAGAAGACAACATAATCAGTGCAGAAGCAGGTCCAACTCCATTAACACTTATTAACAAATTGAACATTTCTTTTTCAGAAAAAGTGCTAAAACCGAAAAGCAGATGTGCATCTTCACGGATAATTTGCTGGGTGTATATAAGAGTTTCTCTTCCCAAAGAAAGCATATCACTTGTTTGCAGGCTAATTCCCAGATAATAGCCTATGCCATTCACTTCCACAACTGCATGCGTTGGCGAAAGCTCCTGAACCACTCCTTTTATCGAATAAATCATTTGTCTTTTAAAAGCCTCAAAGATAATAATTTGAATCAAAACGAAACAAATTCATTTGTATTGTTCATCATCAAATTTTCGGCATAAGAAATCAAAACCAGAAAAACCATTTTAAAGCATTGATTATCAGCTTATAAAACAATTACTACTTTTAAAAAATATTTGCAATCCGATAGATTTTAAATTTAAAATCGTTACATTTGGCGCCACCTAATTCATTATTATTTATGAAGTTATATTTCAATATTAATTTCCATACAAAATTCGGAGAGAAATTACAGATTCTGGTATCCGAAAACGGACAGGAATCCATTGCTCATTCTATGGAATATACCAACAACGGAAACTGGAAAGCTGAAGTGGATTTTTTCTCCAAAAACATCAGCTATCATTATCAGCTTCTTTCCTCCGAAGGAAATATTACAGATGAAGAACTGGTACCTCACAAACTCGGTTTTCCCCATAATTATCAGGAATTTCAGATTTTTGATGTTTGGAATATGAAAAATTTTCCTGAAAATTACCTCACCAATAAAATCCTGAAAAACAAGCTCCACCACTTGCAGCCTGAAAAAGTTTCCGCTCTCAAAAAGCACACCCATCTTTTCCGTTTAGAAGCTCCCATCTATCATCCAAACTGGCGCATCGTAATTCTCGGAAATACCGAATCTCTCGGAAACTGGGAATACCTGAAAACCGTTCCGATGGCACAAACCAATTTCGGAATTTGGGAAGCAGCTTTAGAAATTCCAGAAAACCAGCATATCCAATACAAATACGGAATTATGGATACCACTTCCGGAAACATTATAGATGTGGAATATGGCACAAACCGGTTTGCTTTGCCCAATACCGATAAAAATATTTTGCAGATCAAAGCCGATCATTTTTTCCGGTACAAATCTTTTGAGCTGTATCACGCTGCGGGAGTTGCCGTTCCCGTTTTTTCGCTGCGAAGTGAAAACGGCTTCGGAGTCGGAGAATTTCCGGATCTGAAAAATCTCGCAGATTGGGCGAAAGAAACCAATCTCGGAATTATCCAGATTCTTCCGATTAACGATACTACCGCGAATTATACCTGGACAGATTCTTACCCTTACGCAGCAATTTCGGTGTATGCGCTTCATCCACAATATCTTTCTATTGATGAGATGGAATTTAAACTTTCAGAAAAATCAATGAAAAAATATCTGGAAGAAAAAACAGAACTGAATTCCCTGGAACTCATTGATTATGAGAAAGTAATTTTAGGAAAATGGAAATATGCCGCTGAAATTTTTAATGAAAATAAAGACGCGATTCTGAAAGACCGGAACTTCAAAAAATTCATCAAGGATAATGAAGAATGGCTTCTTCCCTACTCCGCTTTCTGTGTTCAGAGGGACAAATACAAAACCCCGAATTTCAACGACTGGAAAACGCATAAAAAATATATTGCCGGAAAAGTAGCGCCTTTCTTTTCGCCAAAAAGCAAGGATTACGAAAAAGCAATGCTGAATGCGTGGATTCAGTATCAGCTGCATCTTCAGCTAAAAGATGCGATTGATTATACTCACGATTTGGGAATTTCCGTAAAAGGCGATCTGCCAATCGGAATTTACCGTTATTCCGTGGAAGCGTGGACAGAACCGGAACTCTTCGGAATGGATTTTCAGGCAGGAGCACCACCGGATCAGTTTACGGATTTGGGACAAAACTGGGGATTTCCGACGTATAACTGGGAGGCGATGAAAGCCGACGGTTACAAATGGTGGAAAAACCGCTTCAAAGCTCTGGAACAATATTTCGATGCGATGCGTATCGACCATATTCTCGGGTTTTTCAGGATCTGGAGAATGCCGATATCTGCAACTCAAGGGATTTTGGGATATTTTTATCCTGCGGTTCCGGTTACTGTGGAAGAGTTTCAAGCGAAAAATATTCCGTTCAGCTACGACCGTTACTGCAAACCTTTCATCAACGATCAGATTTTGTGGAATTATTTCGGCGATGAGAAAGATACCATTCATAACCAGTTTATGAACAATCATTTCGACGGAACGTATTCCTTTAAAGAAGAATTTGATACCCAAAGAAAACTTCGGGATTATTTTGATGAAAATCCGCATCCTTGGGCAGAAGAAAAGCTGATTTCACTTTGCGCCAATGTACTTTTTCTGGAAGAAGACCGAAACGGAACCCCTGTTTTCCATCCGAGATTCAATATCAATAAAACCGATTCTTACCAATATCTTTCCGATTGGGAAAAGAAAGCTTTGTACGATTTGTACATCAATTATTTCTTTGAAAGACAAGACGGACTCTGGTACGAAAGCGCGATGGAAAAACTTCCGGTAATCCTCAATTCCACGGAAATGCTGATCTGTGGTGAAGATTTAGGTCTCGTTCCGGACTGCGTTCCTTCGGTAATGGACAGACTCGCCATTACCGCATTGAAAGTACAGAGAATGCCTTCGGAAAATATCCTGTGGTACGATCCGAAAAACGCAGGTTATCTGAATGTGGTTACTGCATCTTCGCACGACAGTTCCACGCTTCGCCAATGGTGGCAGGAAAACCGGGAATTCACCCAAAAATATTTCAATGAGCAGCTCCATCAGTTCGGAACTGCACCTTGGGAGCTTCATCCGCAACTTTCCGAAATGATTATAAAACAGCATCTGTACAACGAAGCGATGCTGGCAATTTTCCCTATTCAGGAGTTTTTAGCAACCGATTATCATCTTGCAAATCCGAAAACGGATAACGAAAGAATAAACGATCCGGCAGTTTTCCCGCATTACTGGCGATACAGAATGCACCTGAATCTGGAAGACCTTAAATCCGAAAAAGATTTCAATTCTAAAATTTCGAGTTGGGTGAAAGATTCCGGCAGAGCGTAATGAGGTTGAGGTAAAGGTAAAGCTGATTTTTTGGATATAAAATGATAAACCGCAGATTTTTTAATCTGCGGTTTTTTTTGATGACAGATTGAGTTTCTCTGGTTGCAGAGCATTTTATTCATATTTTTCATTTTAAAGGAATAAATACTTGCCCCAGCAAATGCATTGATTATCCAATCCAAAATACATCTTCATCACCGCAAAACAAACCAAAAGACTTCTGGAAAAGCATAAAGTTATCCTGCTGAATTTTTCAAGATGAATCCTGATGTTCAAATTTTTTTCTATACGGTTGGTGCAGTATCTTTTTTTTTGGTTAAAAATAACAATAGCAGACAAAGCCTACTCTTATTTTTCAATTTTAAAAATTTATTTTGCATTAATTATCAGTGTTTTACATTTTAAAATAGCTTTATCTCTAACTTTGAAACATTCCCCTTTCAATAAAAAAAAGACTGTCTTACCAATAAAGACAGCCTTTTAAAGCAAACAATTTTTGAAAAATAAAAGTGTGAAATATGAAGTGCTTTAATCCGTTGTGAAAGTAATATTGTCGAAATCATAAGTAATTTCGGTACCTGTAAACTCCTGAAATGAAATATTTTGTAAAGCCTGTGGATTTCCCAGTTCTTCCCAGGTGAAACGATATTCTTTCCAGTCTTTATCCGTTGTGAACAGGAATTTTTCTCCCCAGTCTCCATTAAATACAAGCTTCAGCTTTCCTGGTGCGCTGGAACGTACAGCAAATTTAATCCCTGTATATTGGGAAATTTGATCGTCCCAGTTCCAGTTGCTCTGAATGTTATCCCAACCCGCAATTTTTTTACGGATAAATACATTTCCTTGGAAAGCTTGTTCAGAATCTGTTTCATAGGTATGATTGTTCCAATCTTCAATATTCCAAGGCGCATAAAACTGATCATCGAAAATGGCGGTTCCTACTGCTGTATCCCAAACTACTTCGCCAGACAATGTAGTTACAGAAACTTTCTTGTGCTGCGAACCTGCTGGCAATTTTGCTACAATTTCGGTAAGGGTATTGGAAACTATTTCTGCCTGCACATCTCCAACTTTTACAATGGGATCTACAAAATAATTTCCTTTTAAGGTTATCAATTCTCCGTCGGCTGCATTTACGGGGTTAAAACCTTTAAAGACAGGAGCAGGAGGTGCAATTACAAAATCGTATTCTACAGTTCCAAAGCCTGTCACAATTTTTAGCTTATTGCTTCCGTTTTCGTAAGGAGTATCTACATCAATCGTTACAATAATGGTATTATCGGTAACCAAATTTGGATTAAAATAAGACTCATGATCGTTGAAGTAGACGTGTTTTAAAGAATAAAAACCACTTCCCTGAATAATATAGGTATTATTTGCATAGCCTACATGTGTACTTACCAACGGATTTGCAGGTTGTCCGTCTTCGTCTACGGAAGCGGCAACTTTATTAATAACCGGCAGTGCGGAAGCTGGATCGTAGGAATCATTATCCCGACAAGTAATGGCAGAGAAAGCAATCAATAAAAGAAAGATGGCTTTATAATAAGTTAAAATTAAATTTTTCATAAAGTTATTTTTTAAAATTGATAAGGGACAGGGGCTTCCAGAAGTTTAGGATTTTTAGCAACATCATTTGCCGGGTAAGGCAATGTGAAATCGTTTTCAGAAGGCGTGTAATATTCTGCTCCCCACATATTTCCTCTGTTTTGCGCTCCCATGATTGCGATAGCCTGTGCCCTTGGAATTCTTCCTAAATCAAACCAGAAATCTCCTTCAAAAGCCAATTCTTTTCTTCTTTCCGCAAAAAGCTGATCGAATGTAACGGAAGATAATGCCGCTAATCCCGCTCTGTTTCTCACTGCATTTACGGATTTTAGAGCAGCCGGATCCGAAGTAGAACCTGCCCCTCCCATAATAGCCTCAGCATGAATAAGAAGTAAATCGGCATAACGCATAATGTAAGTGTTATTATTCATCATAGCCCATGCATCAACTGGTCCGGTTTCATTTCCGTTAACAATTCCTATGCAATATTTTTTTATTGCAGCACCGGCTCCCTGTCCGCCAATATTGTCGGCAGCAGGTACGGTAAGACCTGTTTTAAACTCGACACCATCTTTATATTTTATATCTGCATAATAGTTTCCGGGAAACATGATGGTTTCATTTCTTCGGATATCGTTTGATTCGTATAGATTCAGGATATCCTGAGAAGGACCGAACACACCACCATAGGTTGCATTAGAGGTGGAAATAGTTCCGTTTGCAATTCCAAACTGAGTGTTACAGTTGTTGGCAGAACCATAATTGGCATCTCCTTCCCATTGCAAAGCAAAAATGGATTCTTCATTATTATTGCCGGTATATTTAAACAAATCTGCGAAAGATTTTCCTGGAATTGAATACTCGGATGTTCCTCCTAAAAGTTTAAACTCTCCGCTATTAATTACTTCTTCTGCGAGTATTTTTGCATTATTATAATCCTTGTTATAAAGGTATACTTTTGCAAGCATTGCTTTTGCTGAACCTTTGGAAACTTTTGCATTTGCGGCGTATGCTGCACCTCTTACTTTGCTGTCAAGCAAATTAATAGCTGAAGTATAATCTCTTCGGATTAATTCATAAACATCTTCAACTCTATTGGTGTTCATCTGCGGATCTGTTACGTGATCTAGATTGTTTACAATAATGGGAACCGGTCCCCAAATTCTTACCAGATAAAAATAAGCGGTTGCACGCATAAAATAAGCTTCTCCCAAAGCGTTATTAATAACGGACTGGCTTACCCCTTCACCCGCTTTTTCCTGAAGATTATTAATCAGATAATTGGCTTGTGCTACATTTGCCCAAAGAGATTGCCAACCAGCCAGCATTTCCGGATCGGAAGAGGTGATGGAAAATGTTCTCATTGCATTTACATCAGAAGAATTGGTGTACATGTTTCCTGAACCTACTTCTGAAAGCGCATAGAAAAACTTGTTATTAAACTGAAACCAAGTTTTGTAGTACATAGCATCAGTAGCTGTTCTTACCTGTTCATCAGTTTTATAGTAATTATCTGAAGTGATGGCACTTTCGGAAGGTCTGTCCGTAAAATCATCAGCACAGGACATTATTGTCGATAAAACAATTGCTGCTGCAGCAATATTTCTAATATTATTAATAGCTAATTTTTTCATTTTTAAATACGGTATTAAAAATCTAAGTTTACACCAAATATAAAGGTTCTCGGCGTTGGATAACGTCCATTGTCAATCCCCGAAAGAAGAACATTTTGATTGAATGAACCAATTTCCGGATCATATCCTGTATAATCTGTTATTGTTAATAAATTCTGTGCGGAAACATACAATCTCAATTTGGAAAGATTAATCTGTGAAGCTAAATTAGAAGGCAGTGTATAGCCTAACGTAATGTTCTGCAAACGCACATAATCTCCTTTTTCAACATAACGGTCAGAAATCATAATGTTTGGATGGGAAATACTGGAAATAAGTCTTGGCTGACTTGCATCTGTATTTTCTGGTGACCAGTAATCCATTGCTTCTACCAGCTGGTTCTGATACATCATTGCATTTTGGGTTCCGTTTCTGCGGGTAAGATTCATAATGTCATTTCCTACTGACCCGGTAATGAAGAATGACAAATCTACATTTCGGTATTTAAAGGTATTGGAAAATCCAAAGGTGAAATCCGGATGCGGATTACCTATTGTTGTTTTATCCAATTCGTCAATTTTACCGTCTCCATTAAGATCAGCATATTTTACATCTCCCAATACAGGAGCATTTCCAAAAGTTACCGGAGCGTTTGCTAAATCAGCCTCCGTTCTGTAAAGCCCTTCATATTTTAAGCCCCAGAAAGTTCCGATTGGCTGTCCAATCAAGGTATTGGTAGCAATCATTGGCTGATAGCCGTTAATATTTACCTGTTCGGTAATGTTCGCCATTCCGTTAATAAGGCTTAATAAAGTGTTTTTGTATTTCGTGAAATTGAAATTGGTGCTCCAGGTAAGTCCTTCACCACGGGTTTCGTAGGATGTGGTAATTTCGAACCCTCTGTTTCTCATATCTCCCAAGTTGGAATAAGGCGAATCAATTCCTCCGTATTGAGATGTGCCTCCTGTTAAATAATCCGGCAACGGCATGCTGAACAAAAATTTTGAAGATCTTTTATCGTACCAGTCAAAAGCCAAATTAAGACGCTTGAACATCGTAAGATCTGCTCCCACATTCACCTGCTTCATATGTTCCCAAGTAAGATCAGGATTATTGAGGTTACCAGGCAGATTGTAAATGGTAAGCAAAGACGCATATCGGTTATTAGGAATTTGTTGATTTCCTGTTTCACCATAACCTGCACGGAATTTAAGGTTGCTTATCACATTTGTAGGAATCCATTGCATAAAACTTTCTTTCGTTACCCTCCAAGATCCTGAAACTCCCGGAAAATAACCCACTTGGTTTTTTCCTTTGTTTCCGCTGGGATCAAATTTTGATGATTGATCTCGTCTGATCGATGCGGTGATGCTGTATCTTCCGTCGAAATCATAAATCAAACGTGCAAAATACGAGAGAAGTGAAGAGCTGCCAGGTTCTCCCGTCGCTTTTGTTTCGTCTGCCATGCTCATGGTATAAATGTCATTAGAAGGGAAACCGTGTCCTTCTGCAACACTCCATTTCCAATGGCTGTCCAATGCTTCATGACCTAACAATACAGTGAATTTGTGGTTTCCGAAAGCTTGATCATACGTTAACAAGTTTTTGATGTTTGTGGAATACCAATCACTGTTTCTTAACCATAAATCTGCAGTATCATTAGATTGTGAACCTCTGTTGAACTGTGGCCAAAATTCTGTATTTTCTGAAAATTCTGTATTGGCGGATAATTCTAATCTATATTTTAATCCTTTGAAAATATCAGCTTCTGCATAGACGTTTCCTAAGAAATTTTTTCGGATAAGTTTGTTCACTTTTTCCATTGCTTCTGCAACAGGATTGAAATAATTGGTATTCTGTCCTGCTGGTGGCGAAGCGAAAGTTCCGTCTGTGTTATACACCGGAAGATCTGGTGCCTGAAGAAGAGTATTGGTAATTAAACCGGTGTAACTTTGATTTACAGTAAATCTCTCATTGGAAAATCCTCCGGAAATATTGGCACCAGTTCTTAACCAAGGCTTTACTTTTGCGTTGATGTTTGCACGGAAGGTATATCTTTTCATTCCCGTATTGATAATGGTTCCTTCCTGATCAAGAAATCCTGTGGAAATATAATAATTAATATCATCTTTACCTCCCGAAAAAGAAAGCTGATGATTTTGGGAAATTGCAGACTGATATATTGTTTTTTGCCAGTCGGTTCCTTCTCCTAATAATTCCGGATGTGCAAACTCCGGTCTGATCTGTGTTCCGAAAACAGGAGCCATTGCGTTTTGCAGTTCTGCATATTGCTTTAAACTAAGTACATCAAGATATTTGTAGTTTTTTGCAACAGAGGTATATCCTTCATAACTTATTTTGCCGGCTCCTTTCTTACCGGATTTTGTAGTGATCACAATAACACCATTAGCACCTCTTGATCCGTAGATTGCGGTTGCTGAAGCATCTTTCAATACATCAATCGACTCAATATCATTTGGATTAAGAAAAGAAATAGGAGAAACTGCAATGCTTCCGGAGCCGCCCGTTGAAGAAAAATCATTTCCAGCCAAAGGTCTTCCTGTTGTAGAAGCTCCTGTTGCATCACCAGAAATAGGAACCCCGTCAATAATATACAAAGGTTCATTGGTTCCGTTAATGGAAGTTGTACCACGCACTCTGATGGATACTGCAGCACCTGGCTGTCCGCTCGAATTGGAAACCGTTACACCGGCAACTTTTCCTTGCAGCATTTGATCTACAGAAACTTGTTTTATATCCTGAAGATCTTTCGCTTTTACCGAGGATATTGCAGAGTTTACATCACTCCTTTTCTGAGAGCCATAACCAATAACAACAACCTCTTCAATGGCTTTTTCTTTCAAGCTATCTTGCTTGTTTTGAGCATTTACCAACCCGGCAGGCAAAAATGCCAAAGCAAAAAATAAGGCTGCCTTATTCTGTACATTTGGGTGAAGTAATGGAATGTTAATTTTTTTCATAATCAATACTGAAAAGGGATTAATTTTTAATTTGAGTTAACATTTAGTTTACATTAATAGCAAATCTAATTTTTGATATGAATATGTATTAATGTTATTTTGTCAATATTCAGTATTATTTTTACTGATACAACAATGTTTTAATAATTTTTTTGATTTTATATCATTGATTATTAAATGTATAGATGTTGTTTAATCTTACTTTTTAAAGTAAATCTCTACTATGCTTTTTTGTGCATTATAAAAGTGTTTTGGTGATTAAAAGCATAATATTGTGATGCAAAAGGAGAGAAATTATAAAAAAATACATTAATATTTTTCACAAAAAGTGGAAATGAAGTGTTAATTTTCTGAAATTCTCATAAAAAATTTTGATTACTGAACTTTTTTGATTCCCGTAAATCTCGCTTTAAATTCCGAAGGAGTGCATTTTTTTATATTCTTGAAAATTTTATTAAAATTCGCGATGTTGTTAAATCCAGATTCAAATGCAATTTCAGAAACGGTTAAATCTTTATCAATCAACCATCTGGAAGCGTATCCAACACGAATTTCGTTCAGGTAATTCACAAAAGTTTTGCCCGTTCTTTTCTTGATAAAACGGTTGAACGTCACAATGCTCATATTGGAAATGGAGGCAACTTCTTCCAGCGTAATCTTTTTTTCGAAATTATTATGCACATAATCGTGAACTACTTTCATACTGTCATTATCCAGAAATGTTTCCTGCTCGATGCTGTAAGATGACAAAATAGTAGTATTCTCGGCAATCGCCAACTCGTGCAAGATGTTCATCATTTCCATAAATGCTTCGAAACCTTTTAATTTAGAAAGATTCATAAAGTTTTCTTTTAGTTTTTCCGCAGTTTCGGTGGAGAACAAAATTCCTCTGATGGAGTTTTTTACCAGATTGTCAATCGGTTTCATTATTCTTCTCTTCATCAGGGATTCCTCGAAAAAATCCTGATTAAACTGCACGGTTATCTCATGAATTTTTTTGGATTTACAACGGTAATTGTCCCAAAAATGTGGCAAATATGGCCCAACCATAACCAGCTCCAGATCGCCGATTTCACCAATATGATCGCCGACAATTCTTTTGTTTCCTTTTCCTTTGGAGATAAAATTAATTTCAATTTCGGGATGATAATGTAAGGGGAAATCAAACGTGTTTTTGATGCGGTCAAAGACCAGAAAGGTTTCATCCGGGGAAATAGTAGCAATCTCCCTTAAAATATTAGGATTTTTGTTCATATTATATTAGTGTTGTTTATTTTGAAAATCAATGTATTATGGAAGATATGAATAATTTATACGCTAAAATGACAAAATAATATTATACCTTGCAAACTTACATAAATAAATTTGACGTTAACCAAATGTTAAGAGATTTAATCCAAGCCATTGTCTATGAAATTTTGTTTAAAAATCTTCTTATTCTCTCTTATTTGTGTGTTTTTCAGTCTTAATGCACAAAAATTCGTTTCCGTAAAAGAGCATCAGTTTGTTCTGAGAAACAAACCGTATTATTTTGTCGGAACCAATTTTTGGTACGCTTCCTATCTCGGTTTGGAGAAAAACCCGGAACGCGGAATCGAAAGACTGAGAAAAGAACTCGATTTTTTAAACGCTCAAAATGTAACAAATATCAGAGTTTTAGTTGGTGTTGAAGGTTCCGGAAAACTGAACGGCGCAAATCGTGTAGAACCGTCTTACCAATACGAAGCCGGAAAATTCAACGATGATAACCTGAAAGGTTTGGACATCCTAATGAACGAAGCCGGAAAAAGAAACATCAAAGTCGTACTTTTCCTTTCCAACAATTGGGAATGGAGCGGCGGTTGGCTTCAGTATCTTTTATGGAACAAAAAAATAGATGCCGAAAAAGCAAAACAACCTTTAAACTGGGACGATTTGCGGGATTTCACTTCCAGATTTTATGCTTGTGAAGAATGTAAAAACCAATATTTCGAACAAGTAAAAAGAATCATTAACCGAAAAAATACCATTAACGGAAAAAAATACACCAAAGACAAAACGTTAATGGCTTGGGAAATTGCTAACGAACCGCGTCCAATGCGACTTTACGCCAATGAAGATTACAAAAAATTCATTTCTGAAACCGCAACTTTAATTAAATCTTTGGACAAAAATCATTTGGTAACTACCGGAAGCGAAGGCGAAATGGGAACCGAAGATATGAATCTTTACAAAGAAAACCACACCGACAAAAATATAGATTATCTCACCATTCACATTTGGCCGAAAAACTGGGGCTGGTTTCAAAAAGATAAAATGGAAGAAGGTTTTGAAGGAGCAAAAATTAAAACGTTAGACTACATAAAAAAACATATAAAAGTTGCTGACGAACTCCAAAAACCTTTGGTTTTGGAAGAATTCGGTTTTCCGAGAGACGGTCATTCTTTCTATATTAAAAGTTCTACAAAACTCAGAGACCAATATTACGACGCTGTTTTCCACCTTTGGAAATCGGAGAAAAATATAAACGGAAGCTTTGCCGGAACTGCATTTTGGTCTTTCGGAGGAACAGCAAGACCAATCCCGGGGCAAACGTTCTGGAAAAAAGGCGACGATTACATGGGAGATCCGCCAATGGAAGAACAAGGCCTGAATGCGGTTTTCGATTCTGACCAATCAACTTGGGAAGTGATCAGAAAATATTCGAAATAAAATGGAAAGCGTTGTTAGGGCTTCAAGCCCTAACAACGCTCCCAAAAAACCAAAGAAATGAAATTCATTCAAAAAATAATTATAGTTTCTCTTGTATTCTGTGCCGGGTTTTTTCTGGCGCAGAATACGTTTTCGCCCGTTAATAAAAATGCAACACAAGAAACCAAAAACCTTTACAAAAATCTTTGGACACTTTTGGACAAAGGCGTAATGTTTGGTCACCAAGACGATTTAGGTTATGGCGTGAATTGGAGAATGCAAAACGGAAGAAGCGATGTGAAAGAAACCGCAGGAGATTTTCCCGCAGTTTTTGGCTGGGATGTGATGAATATGGAAATTGGCGGAAAAGGACCGATTGATATTTTCACGTTCAAGGAGATGAAAAAAATGATGGAAGAGGTGTACAATATTGGCGGAATCAATACCGTAAGTTGGCACGCTAACAATCCGCTAACCGGAAAAAATGCCTGGGATAATACAAAAGGCAGCGTTTCCATAATTTTGCCAGGCGGCGAAAAACACAAAATGTTTCTCGGCTGGTTGGACACCATTGGAAATTATATGGCTTCCGTGAAGGGAAAAGACAAAAAGCAAGTTCCCATTTTGTTTCGTCCGTATCACGAACTTACGGGAAATTGGTTTTGGTGGGGAAAAGGAAATTGCACGCCGGAAGAATTCAAAAAACTTTGGGTGATGACGTACGATTATCTTACCAAAGAAAAGAAAATCAATAACTTAATCTGGGTGTATAACACATCAGATTTCAATTCCAAAGAAGAGTTTCTGGCGTTTTATCCCGGAGATGAATATGTGGATATGATCAGTTTTGATATTTATGAACTTAACAATCCGGTTTATAACAACGATTTTGTGGAACGTTCGCAAAAGCAATTCAAAATAATGGATGAAATTGCGAAAGAAAGAAATAAAATACCAACCTTAGCAGAAACCGGTTACGAACAAATTCCGTACAACAAATTCTGGACAAAAACTTTGATGGACGCAATTGGTGATTACAAAATCTCCTACGTTTTAGCTTGGAGAAATCATGGTTTAACGCCGGAAAATAAAATGCATTATTACGTTCCGTACAAAGGTCACCCGAACGAACAGGACTTCAAAGATTATCACGATTTGGATTCCTCTTTGTTCCTTAAAGACATTCAAAAAATGAATATTTATAAATAAAGATTAAAGATTAATTTAAATTAATGATCACAAAATATCAAACCAAACAAACTAATAACCATCAACTATCAACCATCAACCATCAACTATCAACCATCAACCGACAACCACAAAACAATGAACCAAAATAAAATCACCTTAAAAGAAAAAATCGGATACGGTTTCGGAGATGCCGCTTCTTCAATGTTCTGGAAGATATTCGGAATGTATTCACTTTTCTTCTACACCGACGTTTTCGGAATTACCGCTGCAGCAGCCGGAACAATGTTTCTTATTGCAAGACTTTGGGATTCCGTTTTCGATGTTTTCGTAGGAATTGCTGCCGACAGAACCAAAACAAAATGGGGAAAATACCGTCCGTATCTGCTTTGGTTTGCCATTCCTTTTGCTGTAATGGGCATGGTTACGTTTTTCGTTCCCGATTTCGGAAGCTCCGGAAAATTGGTGTATGCCTACATTACGTATTCGTTAATGATGGTGGTGTATTCGTTAATTAATGTGCCTTACGCTTCACTTTTGGGTTCCATTTCAGCAAATCCGGAAGAGAGAAATTCGCTTTCTTCGTACAGAATGTCATTTGCATTTATCGGAAGTTTCGTTACGTTCATGCTGCTTCAACCGCTGATTGATTTCTTCGCAAAAACCTTCGATTCCGAAAATGTGGGTAATGCTCAAAATGTCGTAGAAAGTTCAATCAGCACTTCAGCAATCGCTTGGTCTATGGGAGTTGGTGTAATCGGACTAATTTGCGTGGTGTTGTTTTTTCTTTGTTTCAGCTGGACCAAAGAACGTGTTCAGCAGATTGAAACCGAAGAAAATGTTTCCGTAAAAACCGACCTTAAAAATCTTTTCAACAATGCGCCTTGGTGGATTTTGGTTGGAACAGGTTTGGCGGCGCTTTTATTCAATGCGGTTCGTGACAGCGTGGCGATTTACTATTTCAGAGATTACGTTCAGGTAAATTACAAAATGGCTGGAACAGGTTGGGATATTACCACGATTTATTTCCTGATTGGTCAGGCTGCAAACTTAATCGGAGTGATTGCTGCGCCAAGCATTTCAGCAAAATACGGAAAGAAAAAAACCTATATGATTTCCATTCTTTTGGCAGGAATTTTCAGTGTGATTTTCTATTTCATTCCAAATAATTTAGCCCTGATTTTCCTCCTTCAATTTATAATTTCTGTATTCGCAGGATATGTGCTTCCGCTTTTATGGTCGATGTTTGCGGATATTGTAGATCATCAGGAATTGTTAACGGGAAGAAGAGCTACGGGCTTAATTTTCTCCTCGTCCTCAATGTCCCAAAAATTAGGTTGGGCTTTAGGAGCAGCGTTGAGTGGCTGGATTTTGGCGATGTTCCATTACGTTCCCGATGCTGCGCAGCAAAGTGCGGATACCATTTTCGGGGAACGAATTATGATCAGCATTTTACCCGCAGTTTGTTGTATTCTCGCATTTTTCGGAATGATATTTTATCCGCTTTCCGACAAAAAAGTGAAAGAAATTACCGCCGAATTGGAACTGAAACGCAAGAATAATTAAAGTCGAATGAATTTTATTTTCCCCAACCCTAAAAGGGAGTAAAATTCATTCAAATACCGTATATACAATTTAAAAAAGTAAAATTTAAAATAAATATAACAACAAGATGAGCGATTTATTCAATACACGATTAAATGCAGTAACAGAAGAATTTGAACAATTAATCACCCAAAAAAATTCCCCTACAAACGAAGCCGGGAACGGAATTTTTACCCGATATAAAAATCCTGTCGTAACCGCAGCACACGCACCTTTGCAATGGCGTTACGATTTCGATGCAGAAAGAAATCCGTTTTTCATGGAACGATTCGGAATCAATGCAGCGTTCAACGCAGGAGCAATGAAGTGGAATGGAAAATACATTCTTGCAGTTCGTGTGGAAGGATACGACAGAAAATCATTCTTTGCCATTGCAGAATCTCCCAACGGAACCGATAATTTCAGATTTTGGGAAAAACCAATCGTAATTCCTCAAATCGAAGGAAATCCTGATACCAATGTGTACGATATGCGTTTGGTTCAGCACGTAGACGGTTTCGTGTACGGAATATTCTGTACAGAAAGAAAAGATCCGAATGCTCCGAAAGGCGATACTTCTATGGCAATTGCAAATGCAGGAATCGTAAGAACCAAAGATTTAATCAATTGGGAACGTCTTCCGGATTTAATTTCCAATACAGGGCAACAGAGAAATGTGGTGCTCCACCCGGAATTTGTCGACGGAAAATACGCGTTGTACACACGTCCGCAAGACGGTTTTATTGATGTTGGAGCAGGCGGTGGGATCGGTTTGGGATTTGTAAAAAATATGGAAAATCCAATTGTTGAAAACGAAAATATCATTTACGGAAAAACCTATCACACCGTTTACGAACTGAAAAACGGACTCGGCCCGGCTCCGATAAAAACCGAAAAAGGCTGGTTGCATTTGGCTCACGGTGTTCGTAGTACTGCCGCAGGTTTGCGTTATGTTTTGTATATGTTTATGACGGATTTGGAAAATTTGGGAAAAGTAACGTATAAGCCGGCAGGATATTTTATGGCTCCGGAAGGAATCGAAAGAATTGGTGATGTTTCCAACGTGTTGTTTTCTAACGGTTGGATTGCCGATGAAGACGGGAAAGTATTTATTTATTATGCTTCTTCCGATACCAGAATGCACGTTGCAGTTTCCTCTGTAGATCAGTTAGTGGATTATTGCATGAATACTTTGGAAGACAAGCTAACTTCTTATGAATCCGTTCAAACCATTATTAATATTGTAGAAAACAATTTAGTTTCAAAATAATGTGAAAGCGTTGTTAGCGCTTAAAGCGCTAACAACGCTCCCTTCAAAATAAATCCAAAATGCAGACAGCAGAACGCACAAGTGAAATAAAAAAAGAGCTTCATAACATCCTGAACTATTGGGGTAGAAACACTCTTGATACCAACAACGGCGGATTTATCGGAACCATAGATAATGCTGAAAAAAAACACTACGAAGCCGAAAAAGGTTCGGTAATGTACGGAAGGATTTTGTGGACATTTTCCGCAGCTTATCTTTTTGAAAAAAATCCGGATCATCTGAAAATTGCAAAACGGGCTTTTGAAGAAATTAAAACAAAATTCTACAATCCCGAAACCAAGGGAATTTATTGGAGCATTAATGCAGACGGAACTCCGAAAGACACCAAAAATCAGATTTATGCCTTGGCATTTGTAATCTATGGTTTAAGTGAATTTTACAAAATTTCGGAAAACAAAGAAGCTCTGGATTTGGCGATAACGCTTTATCACAGCATTCAGAATCATTCTTTTGACCAAAAAAACAAAGGGTATTTCGAAGCTTATACCCAAAATTGGGAAGAAATAGAAGATATGCGTCTCAGCGAAAAAGATGCCAACGAAAAAAAGACGATGAACACGCATCTTCACATTGTGGAAGCGTTTGCAAACCTTTATTTGGTGTGGAAAAATGAAGATTTAAAAAAAAATATTATTCAGATTTTAGAAACCATTGACGAATATTTTATTGATAAAGAATCCTGGCATCTGAAACTATTTTTCGATGAAAACTGGAACGAGAAAAAAGATGTCATCTCTTACGGACACGATATTGAAGCAGCCTGGCTTTTACAATGGTGTGCAGAAGTTTCCGAAGATGAAAATTTAATAAAAAAATACCAGTATTATGCCGTGAAAATGGCAGATGCAACGTTGGAAGGTTTGGATGAAGACGGCGGACTTTGGTACGAATTCGATCCGTTGGAAAACCGGCTTATCGCTGAAAAACATTGGTGGCCGCAAGCAGAACTTTGGATTGGCTTTGTTAATGCATATCAACTCACCAAAGACGAAAAATATCTCCGTGTATTTCAGAAAAACTGGGAATTCACCAAAAAATATATCGTGGATAAAGAAAACGGAGAATGGTTTTGGGGAATCGACGAACATTATCAATCCATGAAAAAAGACAAAGCAGGTTTCTGGAAATGTCCGTATCACAACGGAAGAGCTTGTCTGGAAATTCTTAAAAGATTACAATAAAGATGATGAAAAAAATAATTTCCACTTTCTTTCTGAGTGTATTCGTATTTGTTTCAGCACAAAAAAACCTCATTAGCAATGGCGGTTTCGAATACGACACCGAATCTTGGAACAACGGCAACATTCTGCAAATCAATCCATACACCAAAAAATCCGGAACCAAAGGCGGAAGCATTACAGAATACACTTCGCCGCAATGGAAAGGCATTGATCAAAGTTTTAATATTCCGAAAAACACCGCTGCAATCGAAGTTTCCGCTTGGTTGAAAGCAGACGGTGTAGAAAAAGGAAACAATGATTGGAACAAAGCCGTTCTGATTGTAGAAATCGCAGGAAAAGGCGAAAATATCGCTTCTCTGGACGGAACAACAGGCTGGAAAGAATTCAAAAAAATCATTCCGCTTAACAAAGACCGTTCCGGAAGATTAATGCTGGCTTTGTCCGATTGTACCGGAATTTTTTATTTTGACGATGTTAAAGTTACAGCACTGAAACAGGAAGATTACAACAAATTAGTAGAAGCCGAAAACAAAAAATACGAAGTAAAAGTGATTACCGATTCTACACCTTTAGAAATTGTAAAATTAACCAATGCCGGTTTTGAAAACGGTCTCGAAGGTTGGAGAGGAAACGCAGAAACCACTTCCGAAGAAAAATCGGAAGGACGAAAAAGTTTGAAATTATCTTCCCAAAATCCGGTTTGGTTTGGGATAGATCAGGTTGCCGATATTCCCGATGGAAGCAAAACTTTGGACGTTTCCGCATTCGTAAAAACCAAAGATTTGAAACCTGGGAAAAACGATTGGAACAAAGGCGTAATGATTGTGGAATTCACCAAAGACGGAATCGCAAAAACAAATGATGACCAACCGGTTTTCTTTGTTTCTGACACAAAAGATTGGCAGAAATTCGGGAAAATATTAACCATTCCGGAAGGATCAAAAAAATACAGAATTATGCTCGCACTTTCCGAAGCAACAGGAACAATGTTTGTGGATGATGTGCAGGTAAAATTCAATAAATAACTTTTAATTAATAATGATTAAAGATTAAAAAATAAAAAATGGAACACGACGTAAGACCTTGGGGAGAATATTGGGTATTGGAAGATGCCGAAACACACAAAGTAAAAAGAATTCAGGTAAATCCTGGCGGAAGATTATCCTTGCAATATCACCACAAAAGAGGTGAAGTTTGGACCATTGTTTCCGGAGTTGGAACTATTACTATTGATGATTCTATCAAAGATTACAAAGCAGGAGAAGTTGCCGAAATTCCACAAGGAGCGCACCACAGAATTGAAAACAAAACTTCGGAACCCGTTGTTTTTGTGGAAGTTCAGTACGGAACATATTTCGGTGAAGAAGACATTGTAAGAATCGAAGACGATTACAACAGAGCGTAATATTCAAATGATTAATGGTTAATTTTTAATCATTAATCATTAATCATTAAACTTAAAACATAAAATGAAAACATTCATCACTTCACTTTTTTCACTTTTTAGTTTGTCATTTATTGCGCAGGGAAATAATTACGTTCAGGATTACACCAAATTTCCGGATTTGGCTTTAACGCCACCAATGGGCTGGAATTCTTGGAACAAATTTGCCTGCAATGTGGACGAAAATTTAATAAAAGAAATAGCGGATGCAATGGTTTCTTCAGGGATGAAAGATGCCGGTTACATCTACATTAACATTGATGATTGCTGGCACGGAGACCGTGACGAAAATGGATTTATCCACCCGGATCCGAAACGTTTCCCTTCCGGTATGAAAGCTCTCGCAGATTACATTCATTCCAAAGGTTTGAAAATCGGGATTTATTCCGATGCAGGCTCGCAAACGTGTGGCGGAAGACCGGGAAGTCGGGGTTACGAATTTCAGGATGCCAAAACCTACGCAGATTGGGGAATTGATTATCTGAAATACGACTGGTGCAACACCGAAAGTCTGAATGCAGAAGGTGCATACAAAACAATGGCAGCAGCACTCAAAAAAGCAGGAAAACCCATTGTTCTCAGCATTTGTGAATGGGGCGATAACCAGCCTTGGAATTGGGCGAAAAATGTCGGACACCTTTGGAGAACCACCGGCGATATTTACAATTGTTTCGACTGTATCAAAGATCACGGAAGTTGGAAAGCGTACGGTGTGATGCAGATTCTTGATAAACAGGAAGGTTTAAGAAAATTCGCAGGACCGGGACATTGGAACGATCCCGATATGATGGAAATCGGAAACGGTGCTTTAACGCAAGGTGAAAACCGTGCACATTTTTCGATGTGGGCAATGCTTTCCGCACCGCTGATTGCAGGAAACGACCTGAGAAATATGGACGAAGAAACCAAAAAAGTCTTGATGAACAAAAACGTAATTGCCATTAATCAGGACAAGCTCGGAGTCCAAGCTTTAAAGTATAAAGACGATGGCGAATTTGAAATCTGGTTCAAACCATTGGAAAACGGAGATTGGGCAGTTGCTTTCCTAAATCGAGACAAAGCTCCGAAAAATTTCACGTTCGATTGGAAAGCCAATATCTTTACCGATGAAGAAGTTTCCAAAAAAGAATTTAATACCAATATTCAGAATTATAAACTGACGGATCTCTGGACCAATAAAGATTTGGGAACTACAAAAAAACCTTTGAAAACTTCAGTTCCTGCAAAAGATATTTTGATGTTGACATTGGTAAAAACAAAATAATTTTTAGCTGAGTTTCCAAGTCTTGAAACCTAACGAAGTGGTTCGCTGATTCCACTGAGAACAAATATAAGGAATGAAGCAATTTTGGTTCTTTTGTTTCAAGACAAAAGAACGTTATTTCAGAAAAGAATAAATATGAATCTAAAATACAAACCCTTTTTCACGACAATTGCGTTGGCTTCAGCACTCTTTGCCAATGCACAGTTCAAACTTTCCGATTCGGAAGCGACAGAAAGAACGCAAAAGCTGTATCAGAATCTTGCAAAAGCTCAAAAAAAGGGCTATTTTGTGGGACATCAGGACGATCTCGCTTATGGAGTTTACTGGAAATATCAGGACGGAAGAAGCGATGTGAAAGACGTGGTAAAAGATTATCCCGCAGTTTATGGTTGGGAATTGGGCGATCTGGAATTGGGCAAAGATCAAAACCTTGATGGCGTTCCGTTTGAAAAAATGAAACAGTACATAAAAGAAGGTTACAAACGTGGAGCAATAATCACTTTAAGTTGGCACACCAACAATCCGATTACCGGCGGAAATGCTTGGGATGTTTCCAACAAATCCGTGAAAAGTATTTTGCCGGGCGGAGAAAATCACCAAAAATTCTTAGAATATTTAGACAAAGTAGCCGGTTTCTTAGCCGATTTAAAAGATGAAAACGGAACACTCATACCAATTATCTGGCGGCCTTGGCACGAACATACCGGAACTTGGTTTTGGTGGGGCGTTAATTCCGCTTCAGATGAAGAGTATAAAGAACTCTTCAAATTTTCTACAGATTATTTAAGGAAAACCAAAGGTTTGCATCACCTGATCTTGGGCTACAACACCAGCGTTGAATATTCCACAGCGGAAGAATTTTTGAAACGTTATCCCGGAGATGAATATGTTGATATGGTTTCTTTTGATGCATACCAGAGAGGAAGCGTAGATGGTGGCGAAAAATTCTCGCAACAACTGGACACACTGATTTCCGCAATGAACGATGCTGCAAAACAACACAACAAAATTTCGGCAATTGGTGAAATTGGTTACAACCAAATTCCCGATAAAGAATGGTTTACAAAAGTGTTGAAACCTGTTTTTGACAAGCACACATTTTCGTATGTTCTGTTCTGGAGAAATGCCGGATTTAAGTCGGAAAATAACGAGGTTGAATATTATCTTCCGTTCAAAGGGCATGCTTCCGAAAAAGATTTTAAGAAATTTTACAAGGACAAAAAAACACTTTTTGAAAAAGAAGCTCAAAAACTGAAGCTTTATAATGATTAAAGCCCTTTTTAAATTTGACTAAAAAATTGTAAAGTCCCGAAGGGACGATTTATTAAAAGATAGGATAAAATCCTATCAAAAAAATGTAAAAATGAAATGAAAAACTCAAAAATATTTTCTCTTTTATTCGTTCTTATTTCCCTTTTTTCTTTTGCTCAAAATCCGGTGAAAGAAATCGGAAATCTTCAAGTTGTTGGAACTCAGCTTTCCGATGCCAAAGGAAATCCGGTGCGTTTGGTCGGAACCAGCTTTGGCTGGAACAATTGGCACCCGAGATTTTACAACCAGAAAGCAATCCATTGGTTAAAAGAAGATTGGAATGTAAATGTTGTCCGGGCTTCTTTGGGAATTGAACCGGACGATGCATTTCTGCAAAATCCGCAACCCAATCTGAAAACTCTGGAAGCAGCAATTGATGGTGCCATAAAGGAAGGAATCTATGTGATTATTGATTGGCACGCGCATAAAATTCACACCAAAGAAGCGGCAGATTTTTTTGATAAAATGTCGAAGAAATACGGAAAATATCCGAACGTGATTTATGAAATCTTCAACGAACCGGAAAAACAATCTTGGGAAGAAGTAAAATCTTATGCCGAAGAAATCATTTCCGTAATCCGAAAAAACGATGCCGACAATATTATTTTGGTCGGCTGTCCTGAATGGGATCAACGCATAGATTTGGTGCAGAAAAATCCGATTAAAAATGCAAAAAACATAATGTACACCGTACATTTTTATGCAGGAACGCACGAAAGCTGGCTTCGCGAAAGAACCGATGAAGCGATGAATGCGGGAATTCCCGTTTTCATTTCCGAATCTGCCGGAATGGAAGCAACGGGCGACGGAAAATTCGATTATCCTGAATGGCAAAAATATTTTGAATGGATGAACGAACGGAAATTAAGCTGGATTACGTGGTCGGTTTCGGACAAAAAAGAAACTTGTTCTATGCTTTTGCCAAGCGCTTCTTCCGAAGGAAACTGGAAAATCTCCGACCTGAACGAATCGGGAATCAAGACCAGAGAATATCTTCGTCAGTTTGATAGAAGAGGAAATTTTATCCAAAAATTTTATTGGAACGGAAGAGTTTTGCAAACGTCTTTCAATGCTGGAAAATTGATTGGTCCGGGTTCTTTTGTCGAGTTTCAGTTCAAAGGAAATTCGGTGAGTGTCGGATTGCAAAATGTTCCTTTCCAAGGATATTACAACTACGTTTCTGTAGAATTGGACGGGAAATATTTGGGAAGATTCAAAATTGATAATAATGAAATAAAAAAATTCACTTATGAAGTTTCCGACAAAAATATAAAAGTCCATACCCTGAAAATTTATAAAGCCACAGAAGCCGCAATGGGCGAAGTTTTCTTCGATGGTAACGGAATTGAAGCAGTAGCTTTTCAACCAAAAACAAGAAAAAAAATTGAATTCATCGGCGATTCCATTACGTGCGGTTTCGGGAACGACGAAAGCGGAAATCCTTGCGGAGAAGGACAATGGTACGACCAGCACAATGCGTATTTTTCTTATGCAGCCATACTTTCCAGAAATCTGAACGCCGATTTTCTTTTAAGTTCTGTTTCAGGTTTTGGAATGTACCGAAATTGGAATACTGAAAAATGGGAAGAAAATATTTTGCCCGATGTGTATCCGAATTTATATTTAAGAACTTCGGAAAAAGAAAAATTCGGGAACGAATATCAACCCGATTTGGTTTCAATTTGTTTAGGAACCAACGACCTTTCGGAAGGTGACGGCAAAAAGGAAAGATTGCCTTTTAACAAGTATAAATTTATCGGAAATTATATCGAATTCATTCAAAATATATACAAAAAATATCCCAATACAAGAATCGTTCTGCTGAACAGTCCTATGGTTTCTGGGGATAATAACAAACTCTTTATGGAATGTTTAGCTGATATTAAAGATTTTTTCAAAAACGATAAAAACCACCAACCAATCGAAATTTTTGAATTTTCAGAAATGAAACCAAAGGGTTGCGGCTACCATCCAAGTGCAGAAGATGACCAAAAAATGGCCAATGAGCTTCTTCCTTTTTTCAAAAATTTATTAAACTAAAGAAATGAAATTAATCCTTAATATTTTGTCTTTTATCCTTTGTAATTTTGCTTTTGCCAATATCCATTTACCGGCAATTTTCACAGATAATATGGTGTTGCAGCGCAATTCCGAAGTCGTGATTTGGGGAAATGCCAATCCCAAAGAAGAAATCACTTTGAAAGCCGATTTTATCGACAAAGAATATAAAACGGTTACAGGAAGCGATGCCAAATTCAAATTCACGATTCCGACAAGAAAAGAAGGCGGACCTTACACCATCACCTTGAAAGGCTATAACGAAGTAACGCTGAAAAATGTAATGTTGGGCGAAGTTTGGCTTATTTCCGGACAATCCAATATGGAATATTCTCCAGCTTGGGGAATGAAAGATGCCGATGCAGAAGTTGCAAAAGCCAATTTTCCGAACATCCGTTTTTTCTCTGTTCCGAAACTTTCTTCCGCTTTTCCGCAGGATAATTTCTTTGGAAACTGGCAGGTTTGTTCACCCGAATCCGCAAAATATTTCAGTGCGATTGGATACTTTTTTGCCCAAAAAATTCAGGAAGATTTGAAAGGCGTTCCTGTTGGGATTATTTGTTCGGCTTGGGGCGGTTCTTCCGCAGAATTGTGGACTCCGGAAAATGTATTTCAGGAAAATCCATTTTTAGCCGAAAACTATAAAAAACTCGGCGATTCCGAATATTATCCTTCACAAATTGCAGGTGCGTACAATGCGATGATTTTTCCAATCAATCAATTCAAAATCAAAGGAACTCTTTGGTATCAAGGCGAAACAAATGCAGGAAATCCTGATGGTTACAAAGATTTGCTAGCTTCGATGATTCAATCTTGGAGAAAAGCCAAAAACGATGATTTCCCTTTCTATATCGTGCAAATTGCAAAATATACAGGTTGGAGCGATACCACAGTCAGAATCCAAAATGCACAAAGAATTGTTTCTGAAAAAACTCAAAACTCAGGTTTAGTGGTTACTTCCGATTTGGACGTTACGGATGACATTCACCCGAAAAACAAAAAACCGGTAGGAATCCGAATGGCAAATCTGGTAGTGAAAAATGTGTACAATATCAATAACGGTTTGGTGGAAAGTCCGCAATTCAAATCCGTAGATTACAAAGGAAACAAAGCCATTTTGAATTTCGATTTTGCGGAAGGATTACATTTCAAAAACGGAAATTCCAAACTTTTTGAAGTGGCAGGAAACGATGGAAAATTTGTTCCGGCAACAACTGTTATCAAAGGAAATCAAATCATCGTAGAATCCAATGAAGTAAAAGAACCGATAAACGTGCGTTACGCTTGGAGCAACGTTGCAGTTCCGGATTTGTTTAACAAAGCAGAACTTCCGGCTTCGAGCTTTACAACAGAAAATTTGAAATAATTAATATTAAAAAAACCTCATAGGTTTTAAAAACCTATGAGGTTTCCTGAAATAAAATAAAATGAAAATCCCCCAAATTTTTACCATAACCATAATGAGTATATTAACTGTTACCGCTGTAAACGCGCAGCAAAAACTGAATCCAGAAATAGAAAAAAAAATCGATATTCTGATGTCAAAAATGACCGTCGAAGAAAAAGTCGGACAAATGAATCAGTACAACGGGTTTTGGGATGTTACAGGTCCGGCCCCTGTTGGTGGAACCGCCGAACAGAAATACGAAAACATCAAGAAAGCTCTTGTGGGTTCTATGCTAACGGTTCGTGGCGTAAAAGAAGTAAAAGCCGTACAAAAAATTGCCGTTGAACAAACCCGATTAGGAATTCCGTTAATTATAGGTTTCGACGTAATCCACGGATACAAAACCATTTCACCAATTCCTTTGGCCGAAGCAGCTTCCTGGGATTTGGAAGCAATAGAAAAATCGGCTTCAACCGCAGCTTCTGAAGCGGCAGCTTCTGGAATTAACTGGACTTTCGGACCAATGATGGACATTTCCCGGGATGCAAGATGGGGACGTGTAATGGAAGGAGCCGGCGAAGATCCGTTTTTGGGAAGCAAAATCGCAGTAGCAAGAATAAAAGGCTTCCAAGGAGATAATTCATTTCAATCTCCGCTGAAAATTGCAGCCAGCGCGAAACATTTTGCAGGTTATGGTTTTGTAGTTGCAGGTTTGGAATATAACGTTGCAGAAATCGGACAAAACACGCTGTACAATCAGGTTTTACCACCTTTTAAAGCCGCTGTTGATCAGGGATTGAAAACGGTGATGACTTCGTTCAATACCTTAAATGGAATTCCGGCTTCGGCAGACCAATATTTACTGAGAGAAATACTGAAAAATAAATGGGGATTTTCGGGATTTGTGATTTCGGATTGGGCTTCGATTCGTGAGATGATTCCGTGGGGATTTTCCAAAGATGAAAGCGCTGCTGCAAAATCTGCCGTAGAAGCAGGAACCGATATGGATATGGAAGGCGGAATTTATTTACCTTACCTTATTGATCTCGTAAAACAAGGAAAAGTTGACCAAAAATATGTGGATGATGCGGTTCGCAGAATTTTAAGGGTTAAATACGAATTGGGATTATTTGATGATCCGTATCGTTTTCTGGATGAAAAAAGGGAAAAAGAAATTGTCGGAAGCAAAGCCAATAACGATGCGGTTTTGGGTATGGCGAAAAAATCAATCGTCCTTTTGAAAAACGAAAAAAATCTTCTTCCTCTGAAAAAATCCGGACAGAAAATTTTATTATTGGGTTCTTTGGCATCAAGTAAAAATTCGCCTTTGGGAAGCTGGAGAATTGCCGCAGACAACAATACGGCAGTTTCCGTTTTGGAAGGAATGAAATCCTACAAAAACAACACCTTGAATTTTGTTGAAGGTCCGAAACTTACCCATGAAGAACCCACTTTTTTAGCAGAAGTTCACTACAATACAACAGACAAATCCGGTTTGGAAGAAGCGAAAAACGCTGCCAAAAATGCCGATGTTGTAGTGATGGTTTTGGGAGAACACGGCTTTTCTTCGGGAGAAGCAAGAAGCCGTACCAATATTGATTTGCCGGGACTTCAGGAAGAATTTTTGAAAGAAATTTATAGCGTAAATCCGAATGTTGTTTTGGTTCTGAACAACGGTCGTCCTTTAACGATAAATTGGGCTTCGGAAAATATTCCTGCGATTGTGGAAGCGTGGCATCTGGGAACACAAGCCGGAAATGCCGTAGCACAAGTGCTTTACGGAGATTACAATCCGAGCGGAAAATTACCGATGACTTTCCCGAGAAATGTGGGACAAATCCCGATGTATTACAATGATTATGCAACCGGAAGATTTACGGATAAGGACGGAAACGTGTTCTGGAGCCATTATTCCGATGCGGAAAAAACGCCGTTGTATCCTTTCGGATTTGGGTTGAGTTATACGACTTTTGAATATTCGGATTTGAAAATCAATAAAAAATCATTTGCAAAAGGTGAAAGTGCAAAAGTTTCCGTAACGCTTAAAAATACCGGAAAATATGAAGGAAAAGAAGTTGTTCAGTTGTACATTCACGACGAATTTGCGTCTGTTGTACGTCCTGTAAAAGAATTGAAAGCTTTCCAATTGATAACTCTGAAACCGGGCGAAAGCAAAAGCGTAGAATTTAATTTAACCGAAATGGAACTCGGATTTTACAACAACAACGGCGATTTTGTTGTAGAACCGGGAAGTTTTAAAATAATGGTTGGCGGAAGTTCGGAGACTGAATTGACTGAAGAATTTGAGTTGCTGTAAATTTTAAGAACACCCTTTTCTGTAGCAGAAAATATTGCAGTTTCAAAGGTGTATTGCATCAGTTAAATGTGGGAAAATTTGTAGTTTGTTTAATTCTTTTAATAGAAGGAATTTCCGACATTTAGGTTTTCGCCGTATAGTTCCTTTTTTTCTGACATCTACACCAAAAGTAATAAATCTCAGATAACCATAATTTTTTAAGTTTTATTTGTTCTTGCAGCTTTCGGTTATAACAGCTACTGAAGATTCGTGATCTCGGAAAAACAGAAATCCAAAAGTTGAGTCTTTGTATTTCAATTGTATTTTGCGAATACGGTGTTTTTTATTTCTCAAAATATCCAGTTATTGATTTTTCAGAATATTATCAAAGAAAAACACACAACAAAGAAGATTTTCCCACATTTAAACAAAATCTATCATATCAACAACAGAATTTTAACTAAAAATCTACTTTTCAGTATTGCTAAGAAGAGTAAGATTACAGTTCGATAGCCACATTTATAAAAAATAAACCTTAAGATTTAACTTTTTCTTCCAGTCCTCATCCAAAAGTCAGAATTCCAAAGCGGGATTTTTTTAAAATCTTAAAACCATTATGGCTATGAAAAAAATAATTTTGGGGATAATGATTCTTTGCGGTGGTTTTGTTTTTTCACAAAACAACTATGATTATTATCCAACCAGCTACGATAACGGATATTACTCTGACAGTGAAGATTCTTTTTATTTTCCGGACGATTATTATTATGAATATCCTGCGGATTATTATACCAATGATTTTTATTATAATTATTACAACGATTATCAGCGAAGCATTACGGATATCAACTGGAATCGGTTTTTTGCACAAAATCGTCTTTCGCCTTGGCAAATCCAGCAGATTATTTATCTGAATCAGGCTTTTCCAACTTTTGATGCGTGGAACAGCTATTACCATTACAATCCGGACAGATGGTACTACGACAGATTTTATGCACTTCAGCAGATTTTAGGACCGAATGTTTTCGTGGTTTTCCAAAATGTATATTACAATGGTTACAGTCCGTTCACATTTTACAGAAATTACAGAATTAAGCATTATGCACCAATTGTTTACGTAGTTCCGAGATACAGAAATGTGAATATTAATATTTACAGAATCGACAGACGAGCCTATCATCAAAATCATGGATGGTCTTACACTTCCAGAGATGGAGTTCGTTTCGACAATTCACCGCGAAACGGTGGAAACGGAGGTTTCAGAAATCAGGATGGTTTCAGAAATCAAGGAGGCTTCAGAAATGATGACGGAAGAAATAATACAACACGATTTGACGGAAATTCAGGAAACCGGAACTCTTCATCCACAAGAGATTTCAAAACTTCTGAAAATCCTTCCCGGAACAATAATTCCGGTGGCTTCCGAAACAATTCGGACAGGAGCCAGAATAAAATCCAGCAAAGAAAGCAGCCTTCCCAAAAAAGAAACGCTCCGAACAACTCTGGAAGATCTTCCGGAAGATTCGTAAGCCGATAATTTTTCCTAAAAATTTTTAGAGTATTCGGAATGTTTTTCTGAAAATTTTAACAAAACTTTATCATTTAAGCGTTTAACCCATAAACAAAACACATATCCAAAAGATGTAGAACAAATAAAAATAGTATCAAAATGAAAAAATTAGTTTTAAGTTTAGCATTTGTAGCAGTCGGAACTTTTGCGATGGCACAACAAACCGAGATGAAAAAAATGAAGAGAATGGATGCCGCAGAAATGCAGCAAAAACACGAAGCCAAATTACAGCAAATGAAGCAGGATCTCGGACTTTCGGATGCTCAGGTTGCACAAATAAAGGAGCTTCACCAGAAAAAAATGGAAAACGTCAAAGCCAGCAAAGCCGAAAAAATGGCACAGATGAAAAGCAAAAGAGAGCAGGCTGACAACGAAATGAAGCAAATTTTGACTCCGGAGCAATATATAAAATGGCAAAAAATCCGTGAACAGAAAATGCAGGAAAGAAAACAGAAAATGATGCAAAAAAAGCAAGTACAAAGCGCCAGATAGCCATTCATAATTATAATTTTTAGTGAAAGCGGAAATTTTTTCCGCTTTTTTTTATGGTGTTTTGCACAAAAAAATTATATTTGGAAAAAGTAAAATCAATGATTAGTGAAAAAATAGCTGAACTTATCAACAGCCAAATTGCAAACGAACAATACGCAGCACAATATTACCTTTCAATGTCGGCATGGTTTTCAGCAAAAGACTTGGACGGAATTGCCAATTACTTCCGTGTACAAAGCAAAGAAGAACTGATGCATGCAGACAAAATGTTTGATTATCTGGTAGATGTAGGCGGTGAAATTGTGATCGGTGAAATCCCAAAACCTCCACACGAATTCGCTGATGCTACCGATATTTTCGAAAAAGCACTGGAACACGAAAAAATTGTTACCAAAAGTATTTTCAATATCTTGAAAAATGCAAACGACGAAGGAGATTTTGCTACCGTTTCTTTCCTGCAATGGTTCGTAAACGAGCAGGTGGAAGAAGAAGCAAGCGCTTCCCAGTTGGTTACCAAAATAAAAATGGTGTGTGATAATCCTTCCGCATTATACCTTTTCGATCAGGAACTCGCACAGCGGATTTTTACGCCTACTACCGGAGAAAATTAAATTATGAATAGATTTTTTACTATTTTTTTACTGTTTTTTATAAAAACAGCTTTCTCACAAAATTATTCATCTTTAGAAATCCCAGAAGAATTAAAGAAAAATGCGAATGCCGTAATACGGGAAAATTCGGAAATCTATACCCTGAATTCCGTAAACGATATGGATATAGAACAGAAATTTGCAGTAACCATACTCAACAAAAGTGGTGATGGCTTTGCATTGGTAAAAATCCCGTACAATCCGACCACCAAGATCAACAGTATAAAAGTGAATTTGTACGACGCTTTTGGAAAGCTGATGAAATCTTATACCAAAAGGGATTTTTCGGATTTCACCTATAACAAAAGTGGTGCTTTGTATGTAGATGACCGGGTTTTGTTGCTGAATCCCAATTCCACGATGTATCCCTTTACAGTGGAAACCATTTATCAAACCAAAACGTCTAATACCATCTACATCAACACTTTTACACCTTTCCGCTCTTTTGGTGTTTCCTTGCAGAATGCGGATTTTAAAATTATCAACAAAGCAGGTATAAAGATCAGAACGAAAGTGACCGATAACAATTTCGGAAAAGTAGAAATATCGGAATCGGGAATGACTACAGATTATGCTTATCGAAACATTCCTGCAATACAGGAGCAGGAATACTCACCGAGTATTTCCTACCTTGCTCCGAAAGTGGACTTTTCACCGGAAAATTTTACACTTGCCGGAAAAACAGGAGACCTCAGCAGTTGGGAAAATTTCGGAAAATGGTATTACAGTCAGCTTCTGAAACCTTCATCTGAAGTAACTCCGGAAATTAAGCAGGAAATTGCTTCGCTGAATCTTTCTGGAACCACTTCAGAAAAAGTAAAAAAAATATATCAGTATATGCAGGATAAAACACGATATGTGCTGATTTCTATGGGAATTGGGGGTTGGCAACCGATGAACGCTTCGGAAGTTTCCAAAAAAGGTTACGGCGATTGCAAAGCACTTACCAATTATATGAGAACTTTGCTGGAAGCAGCAGGAATCCCATCTTATTATTCCGTAATATATGATGACAGAACAGAGCTGAGCTTTGATAAAAATTTCCCGGAACTAAATGGCAATCACGTTATTTTGATGATTCCTACCGAAGAAGGAAATATCTGGCTCGAAAACACTTCACAGAAAATTGCGTTCAATCATTTATCTTTCACTTCTCATAACCGGAATGTTCTGGCCATTTCGGAAAACGGAATCCAGATTATTGATACCCCAATATATAAACCCGAAGAAAGCAAAGAAATGATGACTGCAAAAGTGAAGCTGAGCGAAGATGCGGGTATTGTTTCCAATGCTTCCTTTCTTTATACAGGTGGACAATATGACTATTCGATGCGATTGTTGGGACTGAAAAGTGACGAACTGAAAAACTTGATAAAAGAAAACTACTACAGTCTGAAAATCCGTGATTTATCTGTAGATCAACTGAGTAACGATCGCGATAAAGCTGAGATTTCTTATCAGATCAACTTAAGTGCGGACAATTTTTCCAAAAAGTTGGGAAATGATATCTTCTTTCCGGTAATGCCTTTCGGAAAAACATCAATGGTAAGTACCAATGATGAGCGGATGTTACCTTTCGAAACACCTTTCCCATATCAGGACGATTATACCATCGAGTATACTGCTCCGAGTGGATTCAAGTTTTCTGAAATTCCGGAATCCGTAGATTTTAAAAGCGAGTTCGGTTCTTATCAAATGAATTTTGAACTGAAAGACGGCAAACTAATTGTCCACCGCATACTTACCATTAAGAAAGGAATATATCCGAAAGACAAATTCAATGATTTTGCTGCTTTCAAAAAGAAAGCTTCTGGTATGGATAATACTAAAATATTAATAACTAAACTATAATGAAAAAACTTCTACTTTTTGCATTCGCAATTTTTTATGCATCTTTTTTTTCGCAACACAAATTTCTTGACGTTCCAAAACTCGCTGATGAAGATCTTACCAGCAGTAAATCTGCAAAAGATCCGGAAGCTGCGGCCGAAGTTCTGTACCGTTCCTATCATTATCGGGTGGATTACGATGGATATATGTATACCGATATCATTAGTCGTGTGAAAATTTACAATAAAGACAACGCCTCGGATTATCTGGACCACGAAATATATGTTTATGATGACGGACACGGAAACAGAGAAACATTAAGTGCACTGAAAGCTTATACCTACAATATGGAGAACGGAAAAGTAGTTACTACAAAAGTAGACAGCGATTCCAAATACAAATCCAAAGAAGATAAAAACTATACCGTAACAAAATTTGCTTTTGCGAATGTAAAAGACGGCTCGGTTGTAGAATATTCGTACAGCATTCTTACCCCTTTCCTCAACTCCACACCATTTGTATTTATGGAAAGTAAAATTCCGGTAAAATATGTAGAATTCGTTTTCGATACTCCAAAACCTTTTGGATACAACATTAATTACAAAGGAAATATTGCTCCTGTATACCGTGATGTCAGCGAAAAAACCATTTATGGTGGAGAATATAGGCTTTACCGTTTCGGTTACGAAAATATTCCTGCTTATAAAGATGAAGAATTTGTTTTGAATAATGACAATTACAGAACTGCACTGAAAGCCGAGCTGAACTCGGTAATGCGCGGAACCGAACTCAAAAAATTTGCACTCACCTGGAAAGATGTTGCCAAAAGACTTTATGATCGTGATGATTTTGGTGGAGAGCTCAAAAAAAAGAACTTGGTAAAAGAAGTTCTTCCTGCGGATATTAAAAGTATCCCAAATATGATGGATAGAGCTGAGGCCATATTAAAATTTGTTCAGAAAAATTATACATACAACTCAGAAGACGGTGCACTTACCGACAAAGGAATCAAGAACCTGCTCAACACAAAAGTAGGAAATGATGCAGAAATCAACCTGCTTCTTACCATGCTTTTGCGCTCGGCAGATATTAACGCCAATCCTGTACTTCTTTCCACCGTAAAAAGAGGCTTCCTTAATTCTGCAAGCCCATCAATTTCCCAGCTCGATTTTGTTCTTTCCTGTATCGAAAAAGACGACAAGATTTATTTGCTCGACGCAACTTCCAAACAATCCAAGATTAATATGGTTTCCCCAAAAGCATTCAATTATTACGGATTGATTATGAGCGAAAAAGAAACTATGCAGATTAATATTGTATATCCTGGTCTTAGTGAAACTTTCCTGACTGTTGATGCGAAGATGACACCTGAAGGAACTTTCGAAGGACATTTTTCCGATAGAGATACCAATCTTTATGCAATGATGGTAAACACCATTTACAACCAGAACAAGGAAGATTTCCAGAAAGAATATAAAGACCGCTATAAGTTTTCTTACAATAATATGAAATCCGGAGTTCAGGATAATGATGATTTCGAAACCAGCTTCGATTTCAATTCTGATACTTTTGTGGATACCATCGGAAACAAGCTCGTGTTCAATCCTTTGTTATTTCTGTACACGCAAAACCATTCCTACAACCAAACCCAGGAACGGAAAGCACCGCTGGAATTCTACAGCCGAAACAAAAAAACAAAAAAAGTAACCATCACACTTCCTGAAGGTTATACGTTTGAAAATGTTCCAAAATCTAAAAAATTCAGAACGGATGATAATGCTATTGAATATGTATATTTCGTAGAGCAGAAAGGAAATAAAATTACCGTAGAAGCCACCACAACTATTGATGATGCTATTTTCCCGAAAGAATATTTTCCTGCTTTCAAGCAGATTTTTGATAATATCACGAAACTCGAAGGTCAGGTAGTAACCGCAGTGAAAAAATAATTATTATAAAATCCCGAAGAAATTCTTCGGGATTTTTTTGAATGAATCAAAGATAGATAATCTCCGTGGTCACTACTTTTTTTCCGAGCTTTTCCAAAACAGATTTGTACTGCCCAACCTGTTTTTCGTATTTTTCTTTTTCTCTTCCGGTTTTGAAATCGATGATAATGCAACCATTTTTGTTTTCCACAATTCGGTCTGGGCGGTAAAGCGAAGTTGCTCCGTTTTCAGAAATCATTATTTCCTTTTCGTTAATTACTTTCAGATTTTCAGAAAAATAGTCGGCATATCGTTTGTCGTTTACAACATCCATTATTTTTTCGGAAATTTCGCGCATTTCATTTTTCGTGATAAGTCCTTCCAAGAGATAAGAATGTAGTACTTTTTCCACCTCTTTTCCCGAATTTATTTTAGAAAGAATTTCGTGTACGAAAATTCCCTGCCGTACTTTTTCGTTCCTTTCCTGATAGTTTTTAGAAGGGGTTGCTATTTTTATCGCACTGCTGTTTTCGTGATTTCTTTGTAGCCCTTCAATACTTTTGGTAAGAGCCGGACTTTTATCTTTTCTTTTTTGTTTCCGAAGAATATTTTCATCCGTTTCATACACGTCAAAAGTATCAGGTTTTTCTTTCAAATCTCTGAATTTTTCTTTTTGAATCTGTGCTGCAAACTCATACAACTCGAGATTGCTTGAAGATTTTGGTGGTTTCTCGATATAAAAGAACATTTGTTCCACAGCTCTTGTTGTTGCCACATATTGCAGACAGAAACGGTCTATTTTATTTTGATAAGCATTATTCTGGTTGAACTCCATCATTTCGCTGTCATAATTTTCCAGCGCTTTTTCAAAAGGCGAAACAATCACCGACTGCAATCCGTCTTCTTCCGCAGAAATCCAACTGTTAAATTTCCCGTCTTTATTTTCGTTTGCCATCGGCAGAAAAACCACCGGAAACTCCAGACCTTTCGCTTTATGAATTGTCATAATCTGCACAGCATCAATGTTTTCAGAGGTTTGAATACTGATTTCCCTTCCTTCTTCTTCCCAATATTTCAGAAAATCTTTCAATGTAAAACCTGCATTCTGGCTGAAGTTATAAAGCATCTCCAAAAAGTTCAGCAGAAAATCGGTTTCCTTATTTTCCACCGAAAATTCTTTACAATAATATTCGATAAAATTATAAAGATTCAGATACGGAATATCGGTTTGTTTCAGTAGGATATTATATTTTTCCAAAATAAATTCCTGCATTTCCTCTTTTGATTTTTTTTCCAAAATCATCATCATTTCAGAAGTAAAATCATTGATTACGATCCGCTGCGAAACATTCAGATAATACAGCATCTTCACAGGAAACTGCATATTTCTCGGATTGATTTCCCATTTTAGAAATTCGATTACGGCAAGAATTGTTGGCGAAAGTTCAAGCGTTAAACCTTTATCAGAAATCGTTTTAATGTATATTTCCTTTCCGTCTTTCAGCACTTTCATATTTCCTAAAAGCGCGGAATAGCTGAAGATATCGGAATTTCCGCGACACAAAATTGTGATATCCGAAAACCCGAAACCGCTGTCTAAACATTCCTGAATATCGCTTCTCATTTTTTCCGCCGTTTCTTCAAATAAAACCTGCTTGGTGGAGTTTTCCAGAAAACTGATTTTCACTCTGCCATCAAATTCTGCATTTGCCTTTTGCTGTGAGCCTTCACCAAAAATATCACGGTGTTCCTCTCCTACATTTTCCGATAAAAACTTGTATAATCCGTTATTGAACGCTACAATATTTTTTGCGCTCCGCCAATTGGTATCCAAAGGTTCTACCTCAGCTTTTAACGGACTTTTTTCTTTTTGATGAATAATATCGAGCATCATTCTGCTGTCGCCACCACGAAATCTGTAAATACTCTGCTTCGGATCACCAACCAAAGTAAAACTCATATTTTCCGAAGTAATCGTGTGATCGCGAAGCGGAAGAAAATTTTGCCACTGCAATTGCGAAGTATCCTGAAATTCATCAAAAAAATAATGCGAAAATTGTGTTCCTACTTTTTCATAAATGAAGGATGAGGGCTCTTCACGAAGATTTTCGTGAATCAGAATATTGAATTTTGAAAGCAGAACCAGATCATTTTCTTCCTCTATTTCTGCGAGCTTATCCTGAATTTCCTTGTTTACTTTCAAAGGAAGAATAGCGCGGAGAATTTTTTCTTTCTTTTGTGTCAGGATATAATTGCTGATAATTTTTCTGCGGTTTTCAAGGAGAAAATCAAGGATTTCCAGAATTTCGGCTTCTTTGTTTTTTCCGCTTCCGGAAGCACCTTTCAGGAAAGTTGCGTTGGCAGAATCTTCGTTTCCGGGAAACGGAAAACCTTCTCTTTCTTTTTTGTAGAACTTTTCTGTTTCGAAGAAAAACTTTGCAATTCCGTTGGATTTCCCACCGGAAAAATCGGAAATATCCAATTCTTTTTCATTCAGAAGCTGGAGAATATTTTGTGTAATTTCCAGGTTTTCCTTTTTCAGATTCCGGATTTCGGCACGTAGTTTTTGTTTATTATTTTCGTAGGAATCCCAACTGAAATCACGGTTTTTATCGAGTTCGAAATAATGTTTATCCTGAACAAATTCTTTTGCGGAATTGTACAAAGTTTCGCTTAAGCTTACTCTTTCGTTATTATCCAGGCTGTAGTTTACAAAATCCATAAAGGCTTCGGAAATTTCTTTTTTTTCCCCGATCTCATCCAGCATTTTATCTACTGCTTCGATCAGAAAAGGTTCTGCCTGAATTTCCAGGTTAAAATTCTGTGCCAATCCCAGTTCATAGGAAAAACTTCTGACGAGTCGCGAATTGAACTTGTCGATGGTTCCGATATTCAGCGTAGAATAATGATGAAGGATATAATCCAGCGTTTTTCTGGAACGGTGATGCAGATCTTCAAGCGTAATGTTGATATTTTCTTGTTTTAATTTTTCCTGAATGTTTTTTAAATCCTGGTTTTCGTGATAATTTTCCGACGAAAATGCTTTGAGCCAGTTCAGGATTCTTTCTTTCATTTCGTTCGCTGCTTTGTTGGTGAAAGTGAGCGCAAGAATATGGCGGATTGCATCTGGCTGATCGGGATATTTCAGACAAATTATTAAAAGTCGTTGAACCAGCGCATAGGTTTTTCCTGAACCTGCGGAAGCGTTGATAACGGTATATTGTGAGGACATCTGGAATTTTAGAGCAATTTACATAACTTTTTAATAAACAGAAAACAAAAAAACTCATCCTCATCATTATTTCCTATTTTTGGAGCGTGATATCATTTTAACAATGAGAAAAATTCTTAATTATCTTTGGCGCGGCTGGATGATGATCTTGGCAACTGTTTTTACATGTCTTTTCTTTATTCCGGTTTATTTGCTTTCTTTCCGGAAAGAGCATTACCGGTATGCTTATTTTTTTGTGCGGTTGTGGTGTTTTGCAATGTTCTACGGAATGGGTTTTCGCTATGAACTGATTCGTTTAACAAAAAAAAATATTGATAAAAACCGCCGTTATGTGATTATCGCAAACCATACTTCTATTATGGATGTGATGATCCCGTGTTTGCTTTTCCCGCATCATCCGATTTGTTTTGTGGGAAAAAAAGAATTGGTGAAGATTCCTATTTTCGGAATGATCTACAAAAGAATCTGCGTAATGGTGGACAGAAACTCTGCAAAAAGCCGTGCTGATGTTTACAGAAGATGTGCGGAAAGAATGGAAGAAGGCGACAGCATTGTGATTTTTCCTGAAGGCGGCGTTCCGGATAATACTTTCGTCATTCTGGATCAGTTTAAGGATGGTGCTTTTATTTTATCATCCAAACACCAGTATCCGATTGCGGTTTTTACCTTTGCCGGACTGAAAGAGATGTTTCCTTTCGACAGCAGCAAAGGCTATCCCGGAAAAGTAAAAATTTTTCTGAATGATATCCTGGAACCCAATCATCCAACCTCCGAGTTGAAGCTATTTTCTCATAATGAGATAAAAAAAACTCTGGAGGATTTTTATATATCAAAAAAATAGATATATTTGTTATTAAGAAATTTTAACAAGTATGTCTAATTATTCTAAAAAGACCAACTGGGGACAATTCGCTTCGCTGGTTACCGTATTTTTTTTCTGGGGATTTGTAGCGGCAAGTAACGACATCCTGATTCCTGTTTTCAAAAAAGCATTTAATCTGACACAAACGCAGAGCCAATTGGTATCTTTTGCTTTTTATGTAGCTTATACAGTAGGATCTTTGATCTATATGTTTGTTTCCAAAGGATTAAAACAAGATTTTATTAATAAAATAGGTTATAAAAACGGATTAATTTTAGGACTTTTAATTTCGGCAATGGGGACACTTCTATTTTATCCTGCTGCCAATCTTGGTTCATTTCCGTTAATGCTTTCCGGTCTTTTTATTGTCGGACTGGGATTTTCGTTACAACAGATTGTTGCCAATCCTTTAGCTATTGAAATTGGACCTACGGAAACAGGATCACAGCGCTTAACAATGGCAGGTGGAATTAATAATCTGGGAACCACCATCGGACCGCTGATTGTGGCTTTTGCCATTTTCGGATCTGCAACAGCTTCCAATACCGATGCAAGCATTGAATCCGTAAAAATCCCATATCTTGTTTTAGGAGCTGCTTTTATACTGGTAGCTATAATGCTGAAATTTTCTTCTCTTCCGGCAATTACTCCGACTATTGAAGAAAACACTTCCGATATTGTTCCGGGAGAACACCGAACTTCTGCATTTCAGTATCCACAGCTTGTTTTGGGTATGATCGCCATTTTTCTGTATGTAGGTGTGGAAGTTTCTACAGCAAGTAATCTTCCTGCTTATATGGAAAAATCTCTCGGATTTTCAACCAAAGATATAGCACCCTATGTTTCTTTATATTGGGCATCATTAATGATTGGACGTTGGACAGGTGCAGTAGAAGCTTTTGATGTAACTGCAGGTTTAAAAAAGATTTTCCGTTTTCTTGCCCCTTATCTTGCTTTTGGTGTTTTCCTTTTGGTAAACGCAATTGCAAAACACGATCTTTCACATTTTTATATTTACGGGGTTATTATTCTGGTAATGATTGTTTGTGATATTATGAGTAAAGGAAATCCTGCAAGAATGCTGCTCATATTTTCAACAATGGGGATTATTGCTACTTTAATCGGAATGCTGACTTCGGGAATGACTTCTGTATATGCATTTACCAGTGTAGGATTATTCTGCTCGACACTTTGGCCTTGTATTTTTGCATTGGCAATCAATGGATTAGGAAAATATACCAACCAAGGAAGCAGCTCATTGATTATGATGATTATGGGAGGCGGAATCGTAAGTTTGATTCAGGGATATTTAGCAGATTTAACAACCATACATTTCAGCTATATCGTAGGCGTAATCTGTTTTGCATATCTTGCATTTTATGCAATAAAAGTGAGTAAAATATTAAAAGATCAAGGAATTGATTTGGATCAGATAAAAAATGAAGGTGGACACTAAAGATCAAAAAATATTAAAGAAGAAAAGATTTTGGGCAGGTATTTTACTTGCCCAATTTGTTTTGTTTTATATTTTCTCAAAAATAGAAATTATCATTGCAATGAACGGAAGTTTTTTTGAATGGCAAAAAAGCTTTCATCAGAAAATATTTTCGATTTTCCCATTTTCTGCAGGTGATGTGTTCTACCTGCTTTTAGGATTGGGAATTGCGTATTTTCTGTTTAAGATTTTCAAAAAAAGTAAAAGTAAAAAAGCCTGGGTTGGATTTTTAATCTTTGCGAATGCCCTTTATTTCATTTATCAGGTTTTTTGGGGATTGCTTTATTTTCAGCCGGCAATTAAGAATCAGCTTCCCGAAAAAAAACTTTCTCTTGAAGAAACCAAGCAACTTACCGTGCATTATCTTGAAGAATGCAAAAAAATCCGCAATGAAGTGAATGAAGATAAAAACGGTGTTTTCAAAATGCAAGATCAGAAGATAATAGAACAGGAAATCCTGAACAACCAGAACAAACTTCCCAAATGGATTACATTAAAAAAGGGAACTGAAATTAATACTTTCAAACCGAGCCTGTTTCGTGGAATAATGAGCAATACCGGGATTCTCGGATATTACAATCCTTTCACCGCAGAAGCACAGTACAATCCGGAATTACCTTCGTCTTATCTCCCATTTACCCTTGCACACGAAAGTTCTCATCAGTTGGGTTTTGCTAGAGAACAGGAAGCCAATTTTATTGGTTATCTGATTGGGAAAAATTCAGAAAATCCTGATTTGAAATACAGCACCAATTACTATGTTTTAAAAAGTCTGCTTAATTCTCTGGCAGAAAAAAATCCCGAATTTGTGAAAAATGTTTTGCAGCAATATTCTCCCGGAATGAAAAGGGATCGCCTTTACGAAAAAATGTTTGTAAAAAAACACGAAGGCTGGCTGAATTCTTTTTTCGGGATCACCAATAATCTTTTTCTGAAATCCAATCAGCAGGAAGGCAGCATCACCTATTCCTATTTTCTGGATCTGCTGATCCGGTACGAAAGTCTGCAAAAGCCCTAAAAAACAAAAGAATCGCGTTTCACAACGCGATTCCAAAAACACAAATGATGAAAAAAAATTTATTACTTTTTAGTAACAAAAAGTGCTCTATTAAAGCGCTGTAAAGATACATATTTTTTTGAAACTCTCAAATTTTTTTTCAGATTTTCCCAAATTATATTCATTTAAAAAATCTATTGCATAATGATAAAATCAATAAAACATTATTCAAAGAATACTATTTTTTGTGAAATAATTGTATCCATACTTTTTTAGCAAAAATTTAAGGTTTTTTATGGATAAAATAAAAATCTAATATTCAATCATTTTTATCAAAAAAAATATTCGTTGCTTGCATTAGATTCCCAATTTTCACTTGATTCCAAAATAGCTATCTTTGCAAAAAATTTTTGGGCTTCAAAAGTTGAAGTTACCCATTCTTAATCAGAATTTAAAAATTCAGAGATTGAAAGGTTTAAATCAATGAAAATAATTTCTAAATCTCAAAATTCCTTAATCTCTTAATTTTTAAAAAAAAGAAACAAATTTTTATGAGCAATATTGTCGCAATTGTTGGGCGTCCCAACGTAGGAAAATCCACTTTATTCAACCGTTTATTAGAAAGAAGAGAAGCTATTGTAGATTCCACGGCAGGTGTTACACGTGACCGCCATTACGGAAAATCCGAATGGAACGGTGTGGAATTTACTGTAATTGATACCGGTGGTTATGATGTAAATAATGACGACATTTTTCAGGAAGAGATTTCCAAGCAGGTACAACTTGCGATAGATGAAGCTACTTCCGTGATTTTTATGCTGAATGTGGAAGAAGGGCTTACCGATACCGATTATGAAATTTTTCATCTTTTAAGAAAAGCGAACAAAAAAACGTATATCGTCATCAATAAAGTGGATTCTGCAAAAGAAGAGCTTCCTGCAACCGAATTTTACCAGTTGGGAATTGATAAATATTACACCCTTTCTTCGGCAACCGGTTCCGGAACAGGCGATTTGTTGGATGATATTGTGAAAGATTTCCCGACTACAGAATACAAAGATCCATTTGAAGGACTTCCTAAAATCACCATTGCTGGAAGACCAAATGTAGGAAAATCTACTTTAACCAACGCACTTTTGGACAACGAGAGAAATATCGTAACCAATGTTGCGGGAACAACGCGGGATTCCATCCAAAGTTTGTATAATAAATTCGGACACGAGTTTGTGCTGGTGGATACTGCCGGAATGCGCCGGAAAAACCGGGTTTCCGAAGATTTGGAATTCTATTCAGTAATGCGTTCCGTGCGTGCAATTGAGAATTCTGATGTGGTTATTATTATGGTTGATGCCACTTTGGGCTGGGAATCTCAGGATATGTCCATCTTCGGAATTGCGCAAAGAAACCGGAAAGGAATTGTAATTCTCGTAAACAAATGGGATTTGGTGGAAGACAAAAAAACCAATACTATACGGGATTTTGAAGCATCAATAAAAAATAAAATCGGACAGTTTTCCGATGTTCCCATTCTTTTTGTTTCAGCTTTAACGAAGCAAAGAATCCTGAAAGCCGTAGAAGTTGCAATGGAAGTTTATGAAAGTCGTAAGCAAAAAATCAAAACTTCAAAATTAAATGAAGTGATGCTGCCGATTTTTGAACAAACGCCGCCTCCTGCAATAAAAGGGAAATATATCAAAATAAAATACTGCGTTCAGCTGCCAACACCAAGTCCGCAGTTTGTATTTTTCTGCAATCTTCCGCAATACGTGAAAGAACCATACAAAAGATTTACAGAAAACCAACTGAGAAAAGAATTTGGCTTTACAGGAGTTCCGATTGAAGTGTATTTCCGACAGAAATAAATCCCCCTCCTTTGGACGGGTAGCAAAAATTTTGAAGAAAATTTTTGACTGGGTGGTTTATAAAAAACATAGCTTTTATAACAAATACTATGTTTTGTTTAATGGAATAAAAATTTAATAAACGCCTAATTATGAACAGATATTTTTCATTAGTTTGTCTTCTGTTACTTTCAACTTTCTCATTTTCCCAAACCTTTAAAAACGACAGTATAAAGTTGTTTATTGATAAATCTATTGAATTAATAGGAGCAAATTCAATTCATACCGAAAACCTTGAAAATATTAAACTTGAACTCTACAATAAATCCCAAAACTTAAACTCGGTAGATGAAGTCGCGCCTTTGTATGAGAAAGTATTTCAACAACTTAATGATCATCACGGAGGTTTAAAATACAAAGGAAAAACCTACGGTTGGAACAATCCCAATTCCGCGACCAACGCCTACCTGAAAAATAAAATAAAAACTAACAAAAGTACATTTAGTAAAGTCATTGACAAAAAAACCGGATATATCAGAATTACAGGAAACAATGATTTTGCATTTAAAAAAGTGGATAGTTTGGCAAATGACATCATATCTCATATCAACAATATAAATTCCAATAAAATTAAAGGATGGATTATAGATTTGAGATTAAATACAGGTGGAAATATGTATCCAATATTACTTGGTTTGAAAGAGTTTATTGGAAACAATGTGCTATTTGGCGGATTTAGAAATGCCCAAAACAAGCCTACAGGAAATTGGGAAATAAAAGAAGGAAAATTATTGATTGACGGCATTCTTCTGGACAGAAAAACAGATTTGGATTATCCTGTGAGAACTGATATCCCAATTGTTATTTTAACAAGTTGCTATACTGCAAGTGCAGGCGAAATGACCGCCCTATCTTTTATCGGAAGAAATAACACTTTTATTGTAGGAGAACCAACGCAAATTATACCACAGCAGTTCAAGGTTTTGAAATAAACAATAATGCAGGAATTAATTTATCAACAGATTATGTTGTAGACAGAAACCTAAAAGTTTATAAATCAAATATTTTACCTGATTTTGAAGTTTTAGGCGGAGATAACTTAGATGATTTAAAAAACGACGCTAAAATAATTAAAGCGCTGGAATTGCTGAGAAAATAATAAACTATTGAAAATATAAATAAAACTTCTCACAAAAAACGCAGCTTTCCGGGCTGCGTTTTTTTTATGCTGAATCATTATTTCCATTTGATATTACAACCCATACTTGGTTTCTGTAATTCTTCCTGCGCTTCACCAGCCAGAAGATTTTCAAAAGCGATAATCAGATCTTCGCCCGTAATTTCTTTTGTATTTCCCGGTCTGGAATCATCCATTTGTCCACGATAAATCAGATCGAGCTTTTCATCAAAAAAATAAAAATCCGGTGTACAAGCCGCATCATACGCTTTTGCAACAGATTGGCTTTCATCATACAAATACGGAAATTTAAAATTCTTCTCTTTCTGGAATTCTTTCATCTTTTCCGGAGAATCTGCCGGATAATTTTCCACATCGTTGGAATTGATTGCAATAAATTCGATACCTTTTCCATGATAATCTTCGTACAGTTCTGTCAGTTTATCGATGATATGAAGAACGAACGGGCAATGGTTGCACATAAAAACAACCAGCGTTCCTTTCTCGCCTTTCAGATTGTCCAGACTTTGTAATTCATTGTTTTTTGAGGGATTCGGAAGCTCAAAAAAAGGAGCTTTTGTTCCCAAATCCAACATATTGGAAGGTGTTTGTGCCATTTTTTTAATTTGAAGATTAATTAATTTGAAGATTTGAAAATACTAGAGGAAAACCCATATCATTTTAAAAGCTTCAATTTTCTTCCAGCAAATATAACGATTCTGAAAGTGAATTTTCATAATTCACCCAATGAATATTGTTTTCGCTGCGATACCAGGTCAGCTGTCTTTTTGCAAATCTTCGGGAATTTTTTTTGATTTCGGAAACGGCAAAATCCAAATCCCATTTTCCATCAAGATAATTGAATATTTCGGTGTAACCAACAGTTTTTAAAGAGATTAAATTCTTAAATTTTATTAAACTTTTCACCTCATCCAAAAGTCCGCTTTCCATCATTATATCTACTCTTTCGTTAATTCGTTCATAAATAATTTCCCTCGGAGCTTCGATCCCGATTCGGATCACATTAAAATGCCGTTCTTTTTTCGGTTGGGAAATAATCTCAGAATATTTTTTCCCGCTTTGCCAGATTACATCAATCGCACGAAAAATACGCCTCGGATTATCTTTATCTACGATATTAAAATATTCTTCATCCAAATTTTTCAGGATTTCCTGCAGCTTTTCGAAGCCATCTTTTTCTGCAATTTCATTTAGCTTTTTCTGATTTTCGGGGTCTGCTTCCGGAAGATCATTCAAACCCTGAATTACTGCTTTTTCATACATCATGCTTCCTCCAACCATTATTACAATATTGTGCTTTTGGAAAAGTTCGTCCAATTTTTCCAAAGCATCCAACTCGAACTGACCAATGGAATAATAATCTGAAACAGAAAGATTTCCTATAAAATGATGCGGAATTTCCGCCAGTTCCTCAGAAGCTGGAGCGGCGGTTCCTATTTTCATTTCCCGGAAAAACTGCCGGGAATCGCAGGAAATAATTTCGGTTTTATACTGTTTCGCCAAATCTATCGCTAATCTTGTTTTCCCGATTCCTGTGGTGCCAACAACGGAGATTAATGTTTTTTTCACGGTGTAAATTTCTTCAAATTTTTGAAATAAAAAAAACCGTTCCCAAAAAGAAAACGATTTTTAGAGTTGTTTTTTTTCAATAAAACTTATTCCACAATTTCTGCTTCGATAATATTGGGATTCATCATTTTATGAGTGGATTCCCAAAGCAAAAACTTATCTACTTCTTTGATTAATTTCGGTAAAACGAGATAAAGAATCGCCAGATCATCAAAAACTCCAATTACAGGAAGTGCGATTTCCGGAAGAAAATCTATTGGAGAAATAATGTAAAGAACGCCCAAAAGCGGAAGAATAATATCGATGCTGTTTGTTTTGTAAACTCCTTTTCTCCAATATTTCACCATCCGGAAAATGTCAGGAATTTTTTTGATAAAGCCTTTCTGCTTGATGGCTTCTTTGGCTAAATGGATTTTTGAATATTTCATTTTTCTAATGTGTTTTTTAACTTCACTTTTTATCACAAATTCCATACCAAATCCCGGAACATCAATGTTTGCTGAGATTATTAATAAAATCGTGAACGGATTGTGAGTTCCAGTCTTTTGAAGCGTCTTCTTTCAGTAAAATCCTACCGTCCTGATTCAGAAGAAAAGTAGTGGGAAAGACTTTTGGAAGCAACTTATCCGAAATCGGACTTTGTGCAATATACACCGGAACGGAATAATTATTTTTTTCTAAAAATTTTTTTACATCTTCCTCTTTATCCTGCATCGCAATGAGCACAAAACCTACTTTATCTTTTTGGGAATCGTACAGTTTCTGTATGGTTGGCCATTCTTCTCTGCAAGGCGGACACCAAGTTCCCCAGAAATTCAGGAAAATCAGTCGGTCTTTTTTCAGATTTTTCAGGTTATTATCAGGAACATTGATCCCTTTCAGATCGATATCAAAATCGTATTCAGGAATGGTTACTGCGTTTTCAATTTCGGCAATTGGAAAAAAAAGATCCCGGATTTTCAGCTTTAATCCCGGTACGAAAGTGATTGCTGCAAAAACGGCAATTAAGATTAGATAGAATATATTTTTTTTAATGAAATTCATTATTCACAATTTTGAATTTAAAGTAGTGCAAGAAGCTCTTCAATGGTGTCTTTTCCGCGGTTTTTGGCGTAATAAATCTGCAAATCATTATAAAATTCGTCTTTCGTATAGGTTTCCGGGTTGCTCCGATGTTTCTCCAGAAGCTCTTTCCCGTATTTTGGTCTTGGTCCCCAAAAATTAATGACTTGGTTATCTTCATCCAAAAATATCACAATCGGGATAGATCTGGAGTTTTCCGTTAAAAAATGATCAATCAGCGATGGATGCTGATCACGATACGTAATTCTCACATCAAACTGCTCAAAAAACTTTACTACCACAGGAATTACCTGACTTGCATCTCCGCACCACGCTTCGGAAATAATAAGAATTTTTCCCCGGAAATGCTTCTTTGCAAGTGCTTCTACCTGCTCTTCTTTCGGGATATATTTTTCCCACATCCTGTTCATTCTTTGGATTCCGAGTTTGTAATATTCTGCGAATTCCGCATCCTGCTGGTTTCTCGGATTTCCCAATCTTTCGCCAGCTTCGCGAAGATATTCATTATAGGAAACCGCTTCGTTCCAAAATTTTTTAATATCCATTTATTCTAAATTCTTCTAAGCTTATTAATCAAAAATAAGTCCGCTAAAACAAAAGCTGCCAGATTTTCTACAATCGGAACTGCGCGTGGCAAAACACAAGGATCGTGTCTTCCTTTTCCTTCCACAATTACGGGATTTCCGTTTTTGTCCACACTTTCCTGTGGTCGCAAAATGGTGGCAACAGGTTTGAAGGCAACCCGGAAATAAATATCCATTCCGTTAGAAATTCCGCCCTGTATTCCTCCGGAAAGATTGGTTTTGGTGGTAAAATCTTCATTAAAAAGATCATTATGTTCTTTCCCAGTCATTTTTGCTCCACAAAATCCGCTTCCGTATTCAAAACCTTTTGCAGCATTTATATTCATCATTGCTTTTGCCAGTTCTGCCTGTAATTTTCCGAAAACAGGCTCGCCAATTCCGGCAGAAAGATTTTTGATAACACCTGTAATTGTTCCACCGATTGTATTTCCTTCTTTTTTAATTTCCTTGATTCTGGCAATCATCTTTTCAGCTGTTTCTTCATCAGGACAGCGAACTTCGTTGCTTTCGGTTTTGGAGAAATCCAAATCCTGATATGGTTTTTCACAAAAAATTTCTCCGACTGAGGAAACATAAGCATTAATTTCTACATTTTCCGGCAAGATTTGTTTTGCTAAAGCTCCTGCTACAACCCAATTTACAGTTTCGCGGGCAGAAGATTTTCCACCGCCGCGATAATCGCGAATCCCGAATTTTTGATCGTAGGTAAAATCGGCGTGGGAAGGCCGGTAATGATCTTTGATGTGTTCGTAGTCTTTGGATTTCTGGTTTTCGTTTTCGATGATGAAACCGATTGGCGTTCCTGTAGATTTTCCTTCAAAAATCCCGGAAAGAAATTTCACGGTATCGCTTTCTTTTCTTTGGGTAACAATTGCGGATTGTCCCGGTTTTCTGCGATCCAGCTGATGCTGAACTTTTTCCAAATCCAATATTATACCCGCCGGAAAATTGGTGAGCGTTCCACCATAAGCCAAACCGTGACTTTCACCGAAAGTGACTAACTGTAAAAAATTTCCTAATGACTGTAACATACTGCAAAGATAAACAATATGCCGCTAAATTGTCTGATGTTGGTATAAGATAAGTTGCTGTTTCAGTTGGTTTTTGAATGTATTTCTTCGAGAATATTTTTCAGCTGCTTTTTTTCTTTATCATTCATTTTTCGCCAGTAATAGCCGTCTTTTATGTTTTCCGAATTTTGCTGGGGAAAAATTCCTGCATCAAAATTTTCCTGTAAAAACTCGGGAGAAATTGCAGGAATGGGAATATCGAAACTAAAAGGATAATTTTCCACCACGTTGAACTTCAGGTTTCCTATTTGGTAGGTTTTATATTTATTCCATTCAAAATAGGAAGGTTCATACCATTGGGTTTTCTGAAATCCGAGAATAAACTGCCCGAGTTTGAAGCTTGGAAAAACTTTTTTCACAAAACCCGGAAAAGAGAGAAAACAAAGAAAAAAAATGCTGAATCCCGAGAACAGAAGCATCGTTTGTTTTCTGGTAACTTTCTGGTAAAGCATCACAAAAAATACCACAAAAAAAGCATCCATAAAAAAACGGTATTGTGCAGAAAATACCAAAACCAGAATGCTTTTCGCTATAACTGAAATATAAAGCAGGGTAATAATCTTGTTCTTCCTCCGGAAAGTAAAAACCGAAAAAGCCAATAAAGACGCTATAAAGAGAATATGAATTTTTGATTTGATTCCTTTCAGAAAAAGCCAGTTTTTGAGATAATCCAAAGTAGAAAAATTCATAATTTCAGCATATTTATGCTGGGTATCAAATGTTTTTTCTATTGCAACTTTTGAAGAAATCTGCAGAATTTCCGGATTGGGTTTCCACGAAATCCCAAAATCTACCAGCTGCACCGGAAATATGGGAAATCCAAAACACCAGATATTTTTTGCAAAAAACAAGATCAATACTAAACTTCCTGGGATTAAAAATCTAAGATTGGATTTCAAAACAAAAATCCCGTATAGAAAAACAAATAACGGAAGCCAAATCATAGTCGGTTTTATGGCAAAAACCATTGCTGAAAAGGCGAGTAAAAGTTTCTGATTATGGTTTCCGGAAAAAATTTCATTAAGGATAATCATTGAAAAAACGATCGCAGGCAAATCGGGACTTGGTGATTGCGAAAACAGAAATAAAAACGGAAGAAAAACCAGATGTATCCAATATTCTTTTTCCAAAATATAGATGAGATAAATAATCAGTACCAAACTGTTCATCCTGAGGAAAGGATCTGAAAAATGGGAAAATCCCGCTTGAAAAATATGCCAGAACGACATCTGACCCAACAGAATATCCAGATTGGAAACTCCTTTCACCAAACCGTATTCCGAAATCCATTTCACGGTGGGAAGATAATATCCAAAATAATCGAGAATGAACGGAAAGAAGGAGCCTGCAAAAGAAATTACCAAAACCAAAGGCAAAAACAGCTTTCCTTTTTTGGAGAAAAAGCTCCAAAAATCCTGATATAATTTGAAATAGAAAAATGAAATTAGCCCGATGAAAATGGTGATTATTTCCACAAAAATATTCAGTCCCGAAAAAAATGCGGCGATGGTAAGTACTACAGAGATTGATACTATTCCTGATGTTATTTTCATCGAAATCCCACTAATCTCACCAAAAAATTTTTCCGGTATTTTCCCGATACCTGCGAAAACAGGCAGTAAAAAAACAGCCGTAAATAAAAGTAACAGCATAAAAAAAGATTGCTTAAAAATAAGCAATCTCTTTTAATTTATAGAAATGTAAAGTTTATTTTACTCTACCATCTTTTTTATCTTGGGAACGACCAATTACATAACCGCCTGTTCCACCAACAATTCCTCCAATTACAGCTCCTGCTCCACGATTTTTTTTACTGATAATTGCTCCAGCTGCAGCACCACCAACAGTACCAATAATAGCACCTTTTGCGGCTTTACTCATTCCTTTTTTCTGGGTAGTACCGGCTGTGGTTCCGGAAGATGCACCATTGTTGGAAGAGGAATGTGGAGTATTATTTACGTATACCGTTTTTGTTTCACGGATGACATTGGGTTGTTTATTGGCTTTTGCTTCGGCAATACTGTCTGTTTTTTTCTGAGCTTCGTAAGCCATTTTTTCTTTTTCTATCGCTAATTTTTGTTTTTCGATTTCCAATTGTCTTGCCTGGAATTCAATTTTTTGTTGTTCCACCGATTTTTCTGCTACCTGATTGTCTTTCTTACAGGCTGTCAATAAAATCATCGACATCATACCTGCTGCTACTATATTTTTCATAATTTCAAATTTTAGAAGAAATCTGCAAGTCCAGATTCCGAATTTGATTTGGTAATTTCAACAATGAAGCCACAGCTTGTTAAAGAAAAGTTAAAATTTTTAAATTGCGTTAAAAAACTGTTCAAAGTTTCAGTTTTGATATTCTTTCAGAAGCTCTTCCCATATTTCTTTTTGTTGGTAAAATTTGAGAATATGCTGACGTGGATTTTTTTTCAGAGAAGAATATAAACTGGAATTATAAAGAAGCTCTCCCATTTTTTTCTGCAGTATTCCGGAGTTTTTCAAGGGGATGATTATTCCGTTATGTCCGTTTTCAATAATTTCGTTGCACCCATTAATATCTGTAACTATTGCAGGCAAATCCATTGCTCCCGCTTGTAAAACCACATTGGGAAAACCTTCCCGGTAACTTGGAAAAACCAACGCATCACTAATGGTAAAATACGGACGAACATCCTGCTGGAAACCAGTGGTAATTATATGTTGATTGATTTTTATTTCCTGAAGCGTTTCCGGAAAGAGCGGATCGAGATGCTGCTCAAAAGGACCGACAAGAAGAAGATTGGGTTGTGGGATATTTTTTTCGGCACATTCTGCACTCAAGCTTCTGAATGCTTCTACTAGTTCATTAATTCCTTTATCTTTTACCAAACGTCCCACAAAAACAAAAACAAAACTGCTATCTGATATCCCGAGTTTGTTGCGAAGCTGCTTTTTCTCTTCAACAGTAAAATGAATTGGAGAAAAATAATCGGTATCAATTCCGTTGGAGCTGCCGTTACCTATTACTTTCAACTTTTCGGGATTACAGAAATTTTCGTTCAGAATAATTTTTTCCAAACCTTTGGAATTGGGATATACTTTGGTCGCAAAACGATAAGTAAGTTTTTCTACAAAATTCAGAAGCTTTCTTTTTGCACCTGTTGCTTCCAGTAAAGGTAATCCTGCAACGGTATGCATCCGCACCGGTACTGCTGCAAAATATGCTGCCATCATTCCCACGATTCCTGCTTTTGGAGTATGTGAATGTACAATATCAGGTTTTTCTTTTTTTAGGAAAAGGTACAATTTCCAGACTGAGGCTAAATCTTTGAAAGGCGATACAGTTCTTGTCATTTCCACAGGATAGTGTTTTACAGCATATTTTGTAGCAACACGTTCCAACTCTTTTTGATCTGAAGAAACAATGGTTACGTCAAAAAATTTGTTCATATAAGTAAGCTGATTACCTATAAGTTTATCCAAAGAAAGCGGAATTGTGGTAATACGCACAAGTTTTTTCATAAACAGGAAATTCGGTGCAAAGGTAAGGAAACGAAAATAGTGACCGATATTTTTGATATCAATGATTTTACTGAAAGTAAAGCTGAAGAAAAGAAAACGAAAAAACCTCCCAAAAAAGGAGGTTTAGTATAAAAACCAACAGTATTATTTTGATTCTGCAGATGCTACAAAAAATTCTCTGTTCATTCTTGCAATATTTTCCAAAGAAATTCCTTTCGGGCATTCCACTTCGCAGGCTCCGGTATTTGAACAATTTCCAAAACCTTCCTCATCCATTGCTTTCACCATGTTCAGAACTCTTCGTTTTGCTTCTATTTTACCTTGTGGAAGGAGTGCATATTGCGAAACTTTTGCTCCTACAAATAACATCGCAGAGCCGTTTTTACAAGTGGCAACGCAAGCACCGCAACCAATACAGGCTGCAGCATCCATCGCTTTATCTGCATCTTCTTTTGGCACCAAAATATTATTGGCATCAGTTGTTTTTCCGGAAGTATTCACGGAAATAAATCCGCCTGCTGCCATCACTCTGTCGAACGCACTTCTATCTACCACCAAATCTTTAATCACCGGAAAAGCGGCACTTCTCCACGGTTCAATCGTGATGGTTTCTCCATCTTTGAACATTCTCATATGAAGCTGGCAGGTTGTGATTCCGGTGTCGGGTCCATGAGCTCTACCGTTGATGTACAGTGAGCACATTCCGCATATTCCTTCACGGCAATCGTGGTCAAACGCTACAGGTTCTTTTCCTTCGTTAATCAGATTTTCGTTGAGGATGTCCAACATTTCGAGGAATGATGAATCGGTGGATACGTCTGAAATTTTATAAACTTCAAACTGTCCTTTTGTTTTATTGTTTTTCTGTCTCCAAACTTTCAGAGTCAGATTCAGGCTTTTTTTTGCACTCATTTTCTTTACTGTTTTGGAGATTATTTATAGCTTCTTGCTTTTACTTCGATATTTTCGTACACCAGATCTTCTTTGTGCATCACTTCTTTATTGATATCCGGACCTTCGTACTGCCAAGCTGCAACATATTTATAATGCTCATCATCTCTTTCCGCTTCTCCTTCCGGTGTTGCGTGATCTTCACGGAAATGTCCGCCGCAGGATTCATTTCTATTCAGCGCATCGATTGCCATAAGCTGACCTAATTCGAGGAAATCTGCTACACGAAATGCTTTTTCAAGCTCGCTGTTCATCCCATCTGCAATTCCGGGCACTTTTACTTCTTTCCAAAATTCTTTCCTTACTTCTTCAATTTCACTGATGGCTTCTTTCAGACCTTCTGGTGTTCTTGCCATTCCTACTTTGTTCCACATAATGTGTCCAAGTTTTTTATGAAAATGATCTACCGAATATTTTCCATTATTGTTCAGAAAGAAGTTTATTTTTTCCTGAATATCTTTTGCAGCTTCATTAAAAGGTGCTGTATCAGTAGGAATAGCACCTGTTCTGATATCTGCAGAAAGGTAATCTGCAATGGTATAAGGTAATACGAAATATCCATCTGCCAAACCTTGCATCAGCGCAGATGCGCCTAATCTATTGGCTCCGTGATCCGAGAAATTGGCTTCACCAATAACAAAACATCCCGGAATTGTGGACTGCAAATTATAATCAACCCAGATTCCACCCATTGTATAATGTACTGCGGGATATATTTTCATTGGGGTAACATACGGATTATCTGCTGTAATTTTCTCGTACATTACGAAAAGGTTTCCGTATTTTTCTTCTATCCACGCTTTTCCTAAATCATAAATCTGCTGATCGGTGGGATTGTGGATGTTTTTTTCGAGAGCGGTTTCTTTTCCTTTTTTTGTGATTTCTGTAGAGAAATCAAGGAATACGCCTTCTTTAGTATCGTTATTTTCAATTCCAAATCCGGCATCACATCTTTCTTTTGCCGCTCTTGAAGCTACATCTCTCGGAACCAAGTTCCCAAATGCAGGATATCTTCTTTCTAAATAATAATCTCTATCTTCTGCCGGAATATCCTTAGCTTTTTTCTTCCCTTCGCGGATGGCTATTGCATCTTCTATTTTTTTCGGAACCCAGATTCTTCCGGAATTTCTCAAAGATTCTGACATCAATGTCAATTTGGATTGCTGTGTACCGTGAACCGGGATACAGGTTGGGTGAATTTGCACATAACAAGGATTGGCGAAATATGCTCCTTTTTTATGAATTTTCCAAGCTGCGGAAACATTAGATCCCATTGCGTTGGTTGAAAGAAAATACACGTTTCCGTAACCACCTGAAGCAATTACTACAGCATGAGCAGAATGTTTTTCAATCTCTCCGGTTACCAAGTTTCTTGCAATAATTCCTCTTGCTTTTCCGTCAACAATCACCAGATCCATCATTTCGTGACGGTTGTACATTTTTATTCTACCTTTTCCTATCTGTCTGCTCATTGCAGAATAAGCTCCCAATAATAATTGTTGTCCGGTTTGTCCTTTTGCATAGAAAGTTCTTTTCACCTGAACACCACCAAAAGAACGGTTATCCAACTGACCACCATAATCGCGACCAAACGGAACTCCCTGAGAAACACACTGGTCAATAATATTTGCAGAAACTTCCGCCAACCGGTAAACATTTGCTTCTCTTGAGCGATAATCACCTCCTTTGATAGTATCATAAAAAAGACGGTAGGTTGAATCACCATCTCCCTGATAATTTTTAGCCGCATTAATTCCGCCCTGTGCTGCAATAGAGTGGGCTCTTCTCGGTGAATCCTGATAGCAAAATGCTTTTACGTTATAACCTTGCTCCGCAAGTGTTGCAGCTGCAGAACCACCTGCCAAACCGGTTCCTACAATAATAATATCAATTTTGTCACGGTTATTTGGCGAAACCAGGTTCATATGATCTTTATGATTACTCCATTTATCCTTTAGCGGACCAGCAGGAATTTTTGAATCCAGATTACTCATATATTTTTGTTTGAGAATAGATTAATAAAAATTAGTTACAAAACGGTGTTTCCGAAAAATAATGAAACAAAGCTATTATGATAAATCCTAACGGAATAAGAACGGAATACCAGTTTCCAATCGCTTTAATCACCGGTGTATATTTCGGATGTCTTGCTCCAATAGATTGAAATGACGACTGAAATCCGTGAGCCAAATGCAATCCCAATAACACAAAAGAAACGACATACAGTACAACACGCCAAACATCCTGAAATTTTTCGTGAAGCTCACCCCAAAACCTTGTAGCGTCATTCGGATCACCGTGTCCCGGAACATATTTGTAAGACATTTCGTGGATCCAAAAATCGTAAAAATGTACCGCCAGAAAAGCCAGAATTACAGATCCTGAAATAATCATATTCCGGGACATCCAAGTAGAATTGCTGGAGGGATCATTCTGAGCGTATTTCACAGGTCTGGCTCTGTTGTTTCTGATTTCCAGAACAAAACCCATTACGAAGTGAAAAACTACAGCAAAAATCAGAATCGGCTGCATCAAAAATTGCACTAAAGGATTATATCCCATAAAATAGGAGGCATTATTGAAAGCATCTCCACTGAAAACCGATAGCATATTCGTGAAGAGATGCATAATCAAAAATATCAGCAGAAACATTGCCGATAAAGCCATAGCATACTTTCTACCAATTGTAGATTTAAAAAATCCGGACATAGTATTTTTTTAATAGATGATTTTCACAAATTTAGAAAATGTGAGCCTACTTTAAAAGTGAGATTTGTCAGAAACCTTTAGTTTGTAATATTTCTAAATAAGAAACCTCCTGAAAATAACCGTTTTACCGTCTTATCATTTCATAATTTTTGATCCTTCGGGAAGTTAAATAAGGTTCGATAATATTTTTTATAATTTTTGAAGAATCACTTTTTCCCGAAATGTAGAAAACTGCTTTTTCCCCCTTTTTATTGATAAAAACGGTATTTTTAAAGTAGTGTGTTTCCATTATTTCATTTCCATATTTCCCGATGTTGTCCAAGACATTTCTGATGATAAAAAAAGAAAATATCAGAACAGATGAAATCGCAATATTTTTAATTTTAAAATTGATGATTACAAACCGTAAGCTGTAAACAATAGCAAAACACAGTATAACTTCAAAAATATTCATCGGGATCATCTTCTTAAAAGCATGATCCTGATCCGCAAACCAATGAATAATCCAAAGTAAAAACCGGACAATTGCATCAAAAACGATATTGATAAAAGTAAAATCGATCCCGAAACCAAAAAAAACCGTCATTAGAAAAGAAAAAATAATTATGATTTCCGAAAACGGAATAATCACAAGGTTTGCAGGAACTGCCATCCACGAAAACTGATGGAAATAAAACAAAACCAAAGGCAAAGTTGCCAGTTGCGCCGCAAAAGAAATTGAAACGGTGTTGAAAGCTATTTTTTCTAATTTATTTTTGGGCTGCCGGAAAAGGTTGAGAATCGGATGATTCAGCCAAAAAATTCCAAAAACCGCAAGAAAGCTCAGCTGGAAACCAATATCATAAAGCTGTTGCGAATCCGAAAACAAAATCAGAATTCCGGCAAAAGAAAGCGAGTGCAAAAGATCAGGTTTCCTCTGGAGAAGAACATAGGTATAATACAGCGTAATCATAATGCAGGAGCGCATTACAGAACTTCCGAAACCAATATAGAAGGCAAACATCCATATTAAAATCAGACTTATCAGAATGCTGAACTTCCGAAATTTCACGGGAATCAAAAACTGCAATCCGTACATAATCATCCAATAAATAATGGCGATATGCGTTCCGGAAATTGCCAGAAAATGGGTAAGCCCGGATCGGTTGAAATCTTGGACCGTTATTTCATCCATTTCGCTACGATCCGCCAGAATAATACCTTTCAGGAAGTTCTTACTTTGCAAAGATATTCCCGAATTTTCAATTTTCTGAAGAAGCAGGAATCTGTTTTGTTTTATTCTTTCAAGAAAATCCAGCTGTTTTCTTTCGGCTATTTCATACGAACCGGGAAGATAGGCCTGAAAATAAATATGCTGCCGGGCTAAATATTTTTGATAATCAAATTGAAAATCATTATCAGGCTTTTCGGGAATGCTGATCCACAAATCTGCTCGATATGCCCGATCAAAACGGAATTCTGAAATATTTTTCGGCACAGAAAGCACGCTCCGGAAATTTCCTTTTTCGGTAAACAGTTTGGCGATGTACCGTCTGTTTTTAACAGTGGAATTCAGTTTTTTATCAATCGTGAAAATCAGCTTTTCATTTTTATTAAACTCTGGAAGAGAAGGCTTTTTAGAATTGTAAAAATGCAAAAAAATCCCTGCGGAAAAGAAAACGAAGGAAAGAAATACGATCCGGATCTTTTGGATAAAGAAATTTTTTGATAAGAAAAAAATTGCTGTCAAAAAACTGAATCCCAAAATGTACAGCACCCATTTTTCCGATAACGCAAAATATTCCTGAAAAAAGATTCCAAGAATAATACTGATAAAATAAATAAGGAAAGGTTGCTTTTCCAAAATCTTGTGCTTTTGCACTAATTTATGAGAAAAAATAATGTGTAGAAAGTAAAAATGAAAAAAAGGGTGAAAAAACGGTAACCCGAAAAGTAAAAAAGCACTCGAAAATCGAATGCTTTTTTTGGGGTGAATGATGGGTCTCGAACCCACGACCTTCGGAACCACAATCCGACGCTCTAACCAACTGAGCTACAATCACCGTTTGTGGGTGCAAATATAGTACTTTCCTGAAAACTATAAAATAATTCCGTCAAAATTTTTCAGAGCGATCATTTTTTCTGTGGTAAAGCCTTCTGCATAAGCAACTCCGGATAGTCTTCCCAAATCCTGAGCACGATAGGTAAGGCTTTCTAAAAAGTCTTTTGTAGCGATTGGAGTTATCGGTTCCTTGGAATCGGGATTATAAAACTGGGTTTGATAAGCCAGGCAGGCTTCTATTTTTTTATCCATAAAATCGGAAATATCAATAACAAAATCTGGGACAATGTTTTTCCATTGTATGTAGTGGAATAGGTGTTTCGGTCGCCAGATTTCCTGGATTTTACCATTGTATTCGGTTTCAATTTTCCGTAAGCCGGAAAGAAAACATGCATCGGAAATCAGCTTTGCTGCTTTTGCGTGATCCGGATGGCGGTCTTCGATGGCATTTGCAAGAACAATTTCGGGCTGGTATTTGCGGATTATTTTCACGATTCTCATCTGGTATTCCTCAGAATTCTGAAGAAAACCATCTTTCATTTTAAGATTTTCGCGATTGGAGATTCCGAGTATTTTTGCTGCATTTTCGGCTTCCTGCCTTCTCGTTTCTTCTGTTCCTCTTGTTCCGAGTTCGCCCTGTGTTAAATCTACAATTGCTATTTTTTTTCCTTCGGAAATCATTTTAATAAGGGTCCCACCGCAACCTAATTCTACATCATCGGGATGTGCCCCGATTGCTAAAATATCTGTTTTCATATATTAAATACTATCATCAAAGATACGGTTTTTCAAAAAAAAACCGGACAAATTTTATTTTGCCCGGCTCGAAATTTTATTTCAAAATTGTTATTGACCTACGTTTGTAGAATCTGTTACTGTTGTTGTACCATTGAGTGCTTTGTTGAGATTAATGGCATCCTGATAGGTAGGATTCAGCTCCAGAGATTTTGCTACATATTGCTTTGCTTTTGCCAAATCCTTGTCTTTATCCAAATAAGCTACTGCAAAATAAGCATACGATAATGATTCTTTGCTGGCTTGAACTTCTTCAGGTTTAACTTTAGAGATATATTTTTCGTAAGCTATTTTTGCCATCTCATTGTTTTTTGCCTGTTGATAAGCATAACCCTGACTGTAATATGCTGGAGCCCAATCTGGTAGCAGATTGCTCATTTTTTGCCATGAAAGGATTGCACCATTCCAGTTTTCCACTTCCTGATAAGCTGTCGCCAGTTTAAAAAGTGCATCAGTATCTTGTGGATTTGCGGCTACTGTTTTCTTTAAAGCTTCTATAGCAGGGTTTGTAGGTCCTGCGTCAGCTGCAGATTGTGAAGCACCACCGCCTCCAGCAATTTTTGCTAGTTCTTCATCCCATTTCAGCGTATCGTCTTTTGCATTTTTTGCAAGAGTAATTTTCTGTTGGGATTCTGCAAGTAAAGCTGCTTTTTTGGCGGCATCAGTTTCATCTTTTGCCAATCCGGCTGCAATAAGTCCCATTAATCCCTGATCAGCAGGCTGAATTCTGGATTTATCTGCCTGAGAAACAAAGGTATCCATATTCTGTTTTGCACCTGCATAATCTCCATCTGCATACTGAATGTAAGCACGAAGTTTATATTTAATCGGATCATCTACTTTGTCAAATATTTTATCCAAAGTTGCTTTCGCATTGGTGTAATCTTCGTTGGTAAAGAATAATTTGGAAATTTCAAGTTGGGTATAAGGATCTTCATCTGCATATTTTGCATAATTCAGTAAATCCTGTGTTGCAATTGCGTTTTGCTGATATCTGATATCATAGCCGGCTTTTGCTTTATATGCAGGTGCATAAGTAGCGTCTGCTGCGATTGCTTTCTTAATATTTTCATCTGCTTGCTGCCATTGTTGTGCTGCCATCCAAAGAGTTGCCATTCTTGTATAAACTGATGCTTTGTTTTTAGCTACAACCAGTGCTTTATCATAAGCTGTCATTGCTGCGCCTGCAACTTGTGGATTTGTTGTGATTTTTTGTCTGTATGCATCTCCAAGTGTATAATAGTAATAGGCAGGAACTCCGGTTTTTGGTGCTTTTTCAATTGCTTTGTTGATATATTCTACCGCAAGATCAGGATTGCTGGTTTTATCGAATAAGGTTAAAGCTTCTCCGGCTCTGTAAAGAACTTCTGAATCTTTTCCTCTGGAATCTTCTACAATTTTCTGGATATCGCTGATACCGGATTTATCGCCTTTTCCCAGTTTAATGGAAGCTAAACCTATTTTGTTAAGATAATCTTTTTTATCTGCTGCAATACCTTTATTAAAATTTTCCGCAGCCAAATCAAAATTCGGCTCGAACTGAGTAAGATAAATATTCCCTAAATAAAAATAATTTTCTGCTGTTGGTGATTTTGTTACCATATCAGAATATATTTGTTTTGCTTTCGCATATTTATGGCTATCTGTATAGGTAATCCCTTCTTGCAAAGTTTGCCCAAAAGCAAAATGAGAAAGGAAACTTACTGATACACCCAATACAATCTTCTTAGTTAAATTCATTTTTATTTATATTTAAGTTGTTAATAAAATTTCAATATTTGTTGTAAAAAAACAATTTCCAGACCAAAATAGATAAAATGTTTCGGGAGGAAAGTATTTTTAATAAAAATTAACGCATTTGGACTTCTCTTCCATAGAGGTTATAAGGTTGGAGCCCTTCTTTTTCAACGATTTTCTGTCCAAGCTGTGTGCAGGAATAACGTACAAAACCATTGGCCAAATTGAAGCCGCTTTCATTAATCAGGAAATATAGAACTCTTGTATAAGGATAAGTCATTTTCCGGAGATTTTCCGGGCTTATATCGTATAATTTCCCGTTTTGCTTTACCGGAAGAACTTTAATCATTTCGCGCAGCTGCTCCGATTTTTTATCGTAAGGTCTGCTGATGGAGTTCCAACCGATTACCCCGATTTTATCAGGATATTTATTGAGCTCTTTGATCACATTCTCATTTCCGTTGATGATGGAAAATTTCAAATCAGAAGGTTTTTTATTGAGTTTTTGTGCAATAAAATTGAGGTTGCTGGAATTGGTTCCGTCAAAAATAAAATTTTTGGATTCCGCCTGCAAACCTTTTTCTATTTCTTCTACTGAAATTTCTGACTTCGAAGAATTTTTCGGAACAATAAAAACCACTCCATCTGCAGCAAATCTTGCAGGCTGATATTTCAGTTCCACTCTTTTCTCGTATTCCGAATTTTCATCCGGAGAAAGTTCTCTGGACATTACGATGATTTTGCTTTTATCATTCAGAAGATCTAAAAAACCGAGATCTTCTTTTTGGGTTTTCACTTTGATTTCGGATTCGGGATACGCAATCATATAACCGTCTGCCAATGCTTCTACAACGCTTTTAAAAGAATCGTCCGTACTGATGGTTAATTGTCCTTTATAATAGGAAAGCTCTGGTTTTTCTTCCTTTTTTTTGCAGGCTGTGCTGAGAATAAGAAAGATTATGAGCAAAAGAAAATTAGTCTTCATTGTTTTGCTGTCTGATTTTGTAAAAGGCTCTTATCATTCTGAAAATTCCGTACAATATGAGTAATCCGCCTAAAGGATAGGCAATGTTGGGTTCTAACGTAATGATAAAGAATTTGTAAATGGTTACTACTATTCCTAAAACAATATAGAAAAATCCGGTAACTAAAGAAAGCCAATTGAACATCATAATGACAAAAATAAAAAAAAAGAGAGACAAAGTCTCTCTTTTGTATAGGAAATAATTGAATATTAATATTCAAACTGCATCGTAAGAGGTAAACGGTATCTGTAACGTACATTTTTACCGTTAATTTTTGCTGGTGTCCATTTATTTTTAATGGATTTTACAGTTCTAATCGCTTCTTCGTTAAAAGTTTTGTTAGATCCGGTTGCTTTTACATCGGTAATGGTTCCGTCTCTTTCTACTACAAAAGTTACTTCACCTTTTACTACTCCTTCATCCCCGTCCATTACAGAAGTATCAAAATTACTGGATACTTTACTTCTAAAAGAGTTGATACCTCCAGGAAATTCTGCCATTTGCTCTACTTCTGTATATACCTGCGTTTCGCTCACTTTTACTTCTGCTGTAGAGGTTTTTGTACCTGTAGAAGGTGGTGGCGGTGGTGGTGTATAAGTAGGAGTTTTTATCCCTTCCTGGTTCACCAAACCTGTAGTTGTTTCCAACTGTTTGGTAATTGGTGGCGGCGGAGTTTCAATTTTAGGTGCTTTTACCGGCTCCGGAACCACGTTTTGGATGATTTCCTGTTTTGGTGGTTCTTCCTCTTTTGGAGGTGGTGGCGGTGGTTCTTCTTCCTGAGGCTGCTCAATGATCGGATCTTCATCCAAAATATTTACCAAATCTGCCTGCACTTCTGTTTTTTCAGGAGCTGCAAGTCTTTTAATGGTTGCGTAAATAAGTGGAGATAAAGCTAAAATTAAGAAAAGAGCAGTTCCTATGAAGAATGATCTCGTCAGCAATTTTGGATACGAGTGTCTTAAATCGTAAGCACCGTATTCTTTATTTCTGTTTTCAAATACGATTTCATCTAATGTTAGATTATCATCGTATTGTATTTCGTCTGCCATTTTTAAAAAATATTTAAAATGTTATCTTAATTTGTAGGTGCAGGTGCGGAAGTTCCTCCTACTTTTTTCTCATAAATGGCTTTTTCCCAAGGTTTGATATCGGTTACCCCATATCTTTCATTTTTGGTGATTGCCATTTCGTCGAGAATATCCACAAAATTTTTATATACTGCATCGTCCGTCGGCTTTATAATCACAGTGAATAAATCCTGTTTTTTAGCTCTGGCTTTTGCCTGCTCTACTACTTTTCTGATTCCTTCTCTGTCCATAGTGGTTTCATTTAATGTTTGATCATTAAGTCCCGCTTGGTCTTGTTGGTGCCAGAAAATTCGGTTATCTTTTCCTATAATCAATGAAATTGAGTTTGTTAAATCAATTTCTGTTGGAGGTGGTTTTTGGGTTTCGTCTTTCGGTTTTGCCGGAAGTCCCAAATCCATTACGTTCGGTTTACTGAAAGTGGTGGTAAACATAAAGAAAGTAATCAATAGGAATCCTAAGTCCACCATTGGTGTCATATCTACTCTCGTACTCTGCTTTTTCGAGCGGACTTTGCCGCCTTTCTCGCCCTTATCCTGTACTTGTACTTCTGCCATTTCTTAGATTTATTCGTTAGATTTGCCTTCTTGTGATGTTATCAGCCAGAATTTAAGAAAATCAATATCTCTTAAACCTTCAAATAAGTCTTTAACTTTAGGGTACTTGGTGCTTACATCACCTTTGATTGCCAGTTTATAGCCAGGATTGACTTTCAAACTTTGTTCTACCCAATCAATTAATTCTTTTTTTGTACTGTCCAATGGTATTCCTGTTGGACTTTTAAAACTTTTCTGCTCATCTTCGGGCATATTCAGATAGCTTTTCAGCTGAGACATTGGAACTCCGATTGCCTGAACTTTTGTAAATGCCACCTTTTCATTATTGTTAAAGGTTATACCATATTTTTTTCCCATGTTATCCAGAACCTGCATTCTCTCGGATCCGTTTTCTACGGGCTGAAAGTAGAACTTTCCTTGTGGTGTTACATTTACCGTCATCAAGCTAGCGTCCGGTAATAATTTTTCTGATATTGAAGATGGCGGTTTTATCTGCTCAACGTCTGGTTTCTTGAACTGCGTTGTCAGGATAAAGAACGTAAGTAGCAGGAACGCGACGTCACACATTGCGGTCATATCGGTTACTACACCGTGTCTTTTTGGTTTTACTCTCGCCATTTTTTATACAATTAATTTAAACTTCTTTTTTTATTTTGCAAATACTTTGCCGAAAATCTTAGTGAAATTCTGCAAAAGATTGCTGAATGGACATTGCGATCTCATCGATCTTATACGTAAGTCCGTCAATCTTAGAAGTAAAATAATTGTAAAGGATGATTGCGATTGCAGAAGTACCAATACCTAAAGCCGTGTTAATCAAAGCTTCGGAGATACCAATGGATAGCGCTGCTGCATCTGGAGTCCCTCCTCCTGACCCAAGTGCGAAGAACGCCTTGATCATCCCGATTACCGTTCCAAGAAGTGCTACTAATGTTGCAACTGTTCCTAATGTGGAAAGAATCATCATATTTTTCTCAAGCATTGGCATTTCAAGAGTGGTTGCCTCTTCAATTGCTTTGTTCAATGCTGCCATTTTCTGCTCTTTATCCAAAGTAGTATCATGAGCTAAAGCTTTGTAAGTAGTAAGACCTTCTTTTACTACATTTCCAACAGAACCTTGTTGTCTGTCACATTCTTCAATTGCTTCATCTACTTTATTTTGGTTCAGTAGGCTTCTGATTTTAATTACAAAATTATCCAGATTTCCAGATCCAGCTGCTTTTCTAAGAACGAAGAATCTTTCAAAAGAGAAAACGATTACTGTAATCATAAAAGTAATCAGGATTGGTACAATAGGACCACCCATATAAATAATTCCCATAAAAGATTCCGGATGAAGCTCTTTTGCTTCTACGTCAGAAAAAGCAACAGAAGCTCCCGCCACTCTCGCATCTTCTTTAAAATTCGCCGGATTACCTAATACAAATAGATAAATTGCAATACCTACAAGTAAAAGAATTGGTAAAATAACTGCAGGATTTAATCCTCCTTTTTTCTTTGGAGCTACTTCGTGCTCATTTGAAACATTCATTTCCATATTAAACTAAATTATAAATTGTTATTAAATTTCGGCTGTAAAATAAAGTTAAAAATTTTGATAATGCAAGTATTTGAACAATTCTTAAAGAAAAAAAGTCAATCACAAACGTGCATTACAATTATGTTATTCTTAATTTTGATTTTAAAAATTATCACATATTTTTAATTATTTCATATTCCTTATATTATCATAAAAAAATAAGTTTTTTTTTGATAAATTAATAATTTTCATTTTGTGCTAAAAATATTCAGACAACAATATTAATGATTTTTTTTGGGACAATAATCACTTTTTTCGGGGAATTTCCTTCCAATTGTTGAAGTATTTTTTCATTTTGCAATGCAATTTTTTCAATTTCCTGAGCGTCCAAATCGGCAGGAAGCGATAGCTTGAAGCGCATTTTTCCATTAAAGCTTACCGGATATTCAAATTCAGCTTCCACTAAATAAGCTTCATTAAATTCTGGAAATGCAGCAAACTCAATACTATCGTTGTGACCTAGCAAACTCCATAATTCTTCTGAAATATGCGGCGCATAAGGCGAAACTAAAATTGCTAAGGGTTCTAAAATTTTACGTTTGTTGGATTTTATTTTTTGAAGCTCATTAACAGCAATCATAAACTGCGAAACCGATGTATTAAAAGAAAAATGCTCCACATCATACATAAATTTCTTAATTAAAGTATGCAAAATTTTATATTCTTCTTTGGTTGGTTCTTCTTCTGATACAGAAAAATGATCACCATCGAAATAAAGATTATAGAATTTTTTCAAAAACCCGTAAACTCCGCTTAAACCTTGCGTATTCCATGGTTTGGATTGTTCAAGCGGACCGAGAAACATTTCATACAAACGCAAACAATCGGCTCCGTATTCATCACAAATATCATCAGGATTTACGACGTTGTATTTGGATTTGGACATTTTCTCGACTTCACGTTCGGTAATGTATTTTCCATCTTCCAAAATAAATTCTGCATCGGCAAATTCAGGTCTCCAATTTTTGAATTTATCTGTATCCAATTCGTCAGAAGTTCCTTTTAATAAAGAAACATCAACGTGGATTTTTTGAGTTTGATAATCCTTCGCCAAGTTTCTAGAAACATACTGATTTGTTCCATCAATTCTGAAGATAAACGCGCTCATTCCCAAAATCATTCCTTGATTAATGAGTTTTTGGAAAGGTTCGTTTTGCTCGATAAAACCTCGATCTTTCAAAAACATATTCCAGAAACGGGAATACAACAAATGTCCGGTTGCGTGCTCGCTTCCGCCAATATACAAATCAACTTGTCCCCAATAGTCGGACAATTCTTTTTTCACAAAAACTTCATCGTCGTTTGGATCCATATATCGCAAGAAATACCACGAACTTCCTGCCCAACCCGGCATTGTTGACAATTCGATTGGAAACACAGTTTCATTATCTATCAAATCTGTTGAAACGACTTTCTTATTTTTTTCGTCCCAAGCAAAAGTTTTTGCATTTCCTAAAGGCGGATCGCCATCTTCGGTTGGTAAGTATTTTTCAACTTCGGGAAGCTCCAAAGGCAATGCAGAAGTTGGCAAAGTGTAAGGCATTCCTTCTTTATAATAAATAGGGACAGGTTCTCCCCAATATCTTTGACGTGAAAAAATTGCATCTCTTTGTCGGTAATTTGTAGTTCCGTGACCAATTTCTAATTTTTCGATTTCAGAAATGATTTTGGCTTTTGCATCATTATAATTAAGACCATTCAAAAATTCTGAATTTACGCAAACCGAATCTTTGGAATCATACGATTCTTCCTGAACATCAACATCATTTTCGATAACATTAATAATTTCTAAACCGAATTTTTTCGCAAAACGGTGATCTCGTTCATCATGCGCAGGAACCGCCATTACAGCACCAGTTCCGTATCCCATTAAAACATAATCCGAAATATAAATTGGAATATTTTTTCCGGTAAAAGGATTGATGGCGTAACTTCCAGTAAACGCTCCGGAAACAGATTTTACATCTGCCATACGATCACGTTCTGTTTTTTTGGACGTTTCTTCGATATAATTATCGACTTCAGCTTTTTGTGCTTCGGTCGTAATTTTTTCCACCAAAGGATTTTCCGGTGCTAAAACCATAAAAGTCGCTCCGAAAATGGTATCAGGACGAGTGGTGAAAACTTCGATTTGGTTATCGGAAATCTCGGTTCTTGCTTCTTGAATCTTGAATCTAACTAAAGCTCCTTGAGATTTCCCGATCCAATATTCCTGAGAATCTTTCAAAGGTTGTGGCCAATCTAAAGTTTTCAAACCTTGCAATAATCTTTCGGAATACGCGGTAATTCTCATACTCCATTGCATCATTTTCTTTTGAAAAACAGGGAAACCTCCTCTTTCTGATTTTCCGTCTTTCACCTCATCATTGGCGAGAACTGTTCCCAAAGCAGGACACCAATTCACGGTAGTTTCTGCACGATATGCCAATCTGTAATTTAAAAGAATATCTTGTTTTTCAATTTCTGGAGCGTTGTTCCATTCTTCTGCGGTGAAGTTTAGTTCTTCGTTTTGTGAAGCGAAAATGTTTTCTGTTCCGAATTTTTCAAAATGCTGAATTAAAGTAGAAATCGGCTCAGCTTTATCTGTTGATTTATTATACCAGGAATGGAATAATTCAATAAAAATCCATTGTGTCCATTTATAATAAGAAGGATCAGAAGTTCTCACTTCTCTGCTCCAATCGAAAGAAAAGCCAATTCTTCTCAACTGCTCTTCATAACGATTGATATTGGTTTCTGTGGTAATTGCAGGATGCGTTCCTGTTTGTATTGCATATTGTTCCGCAGGAAGTCCGAAAGAATCGTAACCTATCGGATGCAAAACATTAAATCCCTGATGTCTTTTAAATCTTGCATAAATATCCGAAGCAATATATCCTAGAGGATGTCCCACATGAAGTCCGGCTCCGGAAGGATACGGAAACATATCTAGAACGTAAAACTTTGGTTTTTGGTTGTCGGTTGTTGGTTCTTGGGATTTAAAAGTTTGGTTTTCTTCCCAAAAGTGTTGCCACTTCTTTTCAATCTGCTTATGATCGTAGAACATTATATTTTTAGATGTTAGATGTTAGATGTTAGATGTTAGATGTTAGATGTTTAGTGCCTAACATCAAGCGGTTACAAATTTAAGATTTTGAAAGCAATTCACAACTTTATTTTCCGGATGGAGTTTAATGAAAACGCTTCAACAATGAAGATCACAATCTTTAGTCTATTATTTTCGCTTGTTTATTATCTTTGTAAAAAAATCGCAAGTGCCGGAAATCTCCATTATTACTCCCGTTTATAATTCTGCGAAATATTTGCAGGAAACCATTGATTCTGTCCTGAACCAAACCTTTTCCGACTGGGAATGGCTGATAACGGATGATTGCTCAACGGATAATTCCATAGAAATTCTTGAAAAAATAAAAGATTCGAGAATTAAAATTTTCCGCGCTGAAAAAAATGGCGGAGCCGGACACGCTCGAAATATTTCCCTGGAAAACGCAGTTGGAAGATATATTACCTTTTTGGATGCGGATGATTTTTGGGAAGCGGATTTTCTGGAAGAAATGGTAAGTTTTATGAAAAAAGAAAATGCTGAACTTGCCTATTCCAACTATGCGAGATGTGATGAGTATTTGGCTCCGAAAATTGAAGATTTCAAAGCAGACAAAAATGTTACTTTCAATAATCTATTGAAAACGTGCAGATTATCTCTCCTAAGCTCGATGTACGATTCCGAAAGAGTGGGTAAAGAATATTTTCCGGAAGCCAGCAAACGCGAAGATCACGTAATGTGGCTGAATTTATTAAAGAAAATTCCAGTCGGAAAACCATTCCCAAAAACGATGGCGAAATACCGGATGCACGCTTCGAGCATTTCCCGAAAAAAAACAAATATTATGAAAGATCAATATTTGGTGTACAAAGATTATATGAAATTTTCTACCTTGAAATCGTGGTATTATACTGCAAACTGGGCGCTGAACGGGTTTATGAAATATTCAAAATTTTTTAATTAGTAAAAAAATTACATATTTTTGATTTCCCGAATTACTTTTTCTGTCTCTGTTTTCAGCTCTTCGATATCGGTATTATTACAGATGACAAAATCTGCCTTTTTCATTTTTTCTTTTTCGGGCATTTGTTTTTCCATTATTTTTTCGATCTCGCGGTAGGTTTTCCCATCACGATCCATCACACGTTTCATCCGGATCTTGTCTTCGGCAGTTACCAAAATAGATTTCCAGCATTGCGCATCGAGTTTCAGCTCAAATAAAAGTGCCGTTTCTTTGAATAAAAATTCTGCGTTCTGATTTTCCACCCAATTTTCAAAATCCCGTTTTACTGCGGGATGGATTAAAGAATTTAGTTTTTGCAACAATTCATCATTATTAAAAACCTGTTCCGAAACGTACTTTCTGTTGTAAAACCCGTTTTCATCGTAAGCACTTTCACCTAAAAGTTTTTTGATTTCTTCTTTTAAAACAACATCTTTGTTCACTATATTTTTGGCCTCGTCATCGGAATAATACACCGGAAAACCCATTTCTTCGATGATTTTCGCTGCGGTGGTTTTTCCGCTTCCGATTCCGCCAGTTATGCCGATGAGTTTGGTTGTTGGTTGTTGGTTATTGGTTGTGAGTTCAAAATGCATTACGGAAATTTTAGTTTAAATATGAAATTAATTTACTGACAACTAATACCCAAAAACTTCATTAAAACTAAAAATCCGGTCGAGTTTTACACCTCTTTCCGTCATTTTTAGACTTGCCAGTTCGTTATGCGCATCGTGTTCAAAAAACAAAAGATAATCGTTGTCCACACATTGCTTCAGGAATTTTCCTTTTTCTTCCATTGTCAGCAAAGGTCTTGTATCGTAACCCATCACATAAACCTGTGGAATGTGTCCCGCTGTCGGAATTAAATCCGCCGCAAAAACAATCGTTTTTTCCTGATATTGCAAAACGGGAAGCATTTGCTTTTCGGTGTGTCCGTCCACGAAAATCACATCCATTTTAAGATCCGGAGCAAAACCGTAATTTCCGTTTTTCGGAAGCGGAAGAAAGTTGAGTTGTCCGCTTTCCTGTATCGGCAAAATATTTTCTTTCAAAAAACTTGCTTTTTCTCTCGGATTGGGTTCTGTTGCCCATTTCCAATGATTTTCGTTGGTCCAGAACTGTGCATTTTTAAAAGCCGGTCTGTATCCAGATTTATCATCATTCCACTCAATTGCACCACCACAATGATCGAAATGCAGATGTGTAAGGAAAACATCGGTAATATCTTCTCTCACAAAACCGAATTTTTGCAGATTTTTATCCAAAGAATCATCGCCCCAAAGTGAATAATGTCCGAAAAATTTTTCGTCCTGCTTGTTTCCTAAACCGCAATCGATAAGAATTAATTTTTTTCCGTCTTCCACCAAAAGAGAACGAGTTCCGAGTTCGATTAAATTTTTTTCATCGGCAGGATTTGTCCTTTCCCAAAGGGTTTTTGGTACAACGCCGAACATTGCACCACCGTCTAATTTGAATTTTCCGCATTGGATTGGATAGAGTTTCATATTTTTATTTTTTTGTGAAGTCTAATCAAGGTTTGAAAGCTTTGGCAAGACCTATTTTAATTAAAAAAAGCAGGAAAATTTTCCTGCTCTAATTTATAATTTTTTATTAACTTTTCAAATTAAGTTTAAGCTCCAACTCATCCAATTGTTCCTTGGCAATGGGACTTGGCGCATCAATCATCACATCTCTCCCGGAATTGTTTTTTGGAAATGCGATGTAATCTCTAATCACTTCGTTTCCATCCAAGATTGCGACCAAACGGTCAAAACCGAAAGCCAAACCTCCGTGAGGCGGAGCTCCGTATTTGAAGGCGTTCATCAAAAATCCAAATTGTGCTTCTGCCTCTTCTTTCGTAAATCCTAATAAGTCGAACATTTTCGATTGTAAATCTTTGTCAAAAATTCTAATGGAACCGCCACCGATTTCGTTTCCGTTCAATACCAAATCGTAAGCGTTTGCTCTTGCTTTTCCCGGATCAGTTTCTAATAAACTAAAATCCTCTGTTTTTGGAGAAGTGAACGGGTGGTGCATTGCGTGGTAGCGTCCGGTTTCTTCGTCCCATTCCAAAAGCGGAAAATCAACTACCCAAAGTGGTGCAAATTCGTTTCCTTTTCTTAATCCTAAACGATTTCCGAGTTCCATTCTCAGGGCTGAAAGCTGTGTTCTTACTTTTTCGGCATTTCCGCTCATTATAAACATTAAATCGCCTGTTTTAGCACCAAATTTTTCAGCGATTTTCTTTAAATCGTCTTCAGAATAAAATTTGTTTACAGAAGAAGTAAGTGTACCATCTTTTTGAAATTTAACCCAAACCATTCCAGTTGCACCAATTTGTGGGCGCTTAACCCAATCAATCAACTCATCGATTTGTTTTCTTGTATAATCTGCAATTCCTTCGGCATTAATTCCGACAACTAATTCTGCATCATCAAATATTTTGAAATCTTTTCCTTTTACTAAATCGTTCAGTTCCACAAATTCCATCCCAAAACGGATGTCCGGTTTGTCGTTTCCGTACTTCTGCATCGCATCGGCGAAAGTCATTCTTGGGAAATTTTCGAAATCTTTTCCGGTGATGTCTTTCAGCAAAGTTTTGGTCATTCCTTCGAAAACATTCATAATTTCTTCTTGCTCTACAAAAGCCATTTCGCAATCGATTTGGGTGAATTCCGGCTGTCTGTCGGCTCTCAAATCCTCATCACGGAAACATTTTACGATTTGGAAATACCGGTCCATTCCGCCCACCATCAGCAATTGTTTAAAAGTTTGTGGAGATTGTGGAAGTGCATAAAATTGTCCCGGATTCATTCTGCTTGGAACTACGAAATCTCTTGCACCTTCCGGAGTGGATTTGATTAAAACCGGAGTTTCCACTTCGATAAAACCTTGATCGGTTAGATAATTTCTGACTTTCTGCGCCATTTTGTGACGGAAAATCAGCTTGTCTTTTACGGGATTTCTGCGGATGTCCAGATAACGGTATTTCATTCTGAGTTCTTCACCGCCGTCGGTTTCGTCTTCGATGGTGAAAGGCGGAAGCTGGGATTCGTTTAAAATGGTAAGTTTTTCTACCAAAATTTCGATTTCTCCGGTTGGGATATTGGGGTTTTTGGAAGCGCGCTCGATAACGGTTCCTTCTACCTGAATTACAAATTCGCGACCTAATTTTTTGGTGGATTCCAGCAGTTGTTTTGAGCTTCTGTCTTCATCAAAAACCAATTGTGTAATTCCGTAACGATCCCGCAAATCGACCCAAATCATAAAACCTTTGTCGCGGATGGTTTGTACCCAGCCGGAAAGTGTTACTTTTTCATTCAGATTTTTCAGCGATAATTCGCCGTTGGTGTGTGTACGGAACATAATTAGGTTCAAGGTTTAAAGTTCAAGGTTTAAAGTTCAAGGTCTAATATTGAATTTTTGAATATTAAACTTTGAATTTTTCGTGAGCAAAGATAAGGATTTTAGGAAATAAAAATCCCTTTCAAGTATGATGAAAGGGATTTATGAATATAGAATCTGAATTTATTTTTTCAAAAACTTAGATTTTACAACAGCTCCGTTTGTAGTTTCGATAACGATGAAATAAATTCCTGTTTTAAGGGTGGAAATATTAAATGTATTGTTGTTTACTTTTCCATTCGTTATTTTTTGTCCGTTTGCAGAATAGATCTGTACGCCGTTTACAGTATAATTTTTGGAAATAAACTGGATTGTACTGTTATCCGATGTTATTGCAAATTTGATATCTGAAGAAGCATTGATTTCGGAAACTGCCATTGCAGAACCATACACTACATTATCAATTTGCATAGCGGTATGAGGAGCTACACTGTGAAATTTGAAAACAATATAGGTAGAAGTGGAACTTGGTACATTTACCGTAATATTTTGATAATCTTCGGAAGACAAAGAAGTTGCCGTACCTAAAGAAACGAAAGTAGACATATCATTAGGATCGGAAACCAAACCCGCTTCAATGGTGCCATTTCCTGCAGAACCTTCGCTTTTAGCAGCCTGGAAAGACAAAGTTTTAGAACCGTCAGGTGCAACGATTTCCGGAGAAATCAAATAAATATCCGCATTCGGAACACCGCCTGCATACGTTTGAATGGCTCTGTCTTCATCTCCGGCAATCAGAAACATTGGAGGAGGAGTTCCTGCCATACTTGAGAATTTTCCTGTCCATCCGTTTTCAGGAATTCCTGAAAAAGAATTAAAATTTTCGTTAATCGCTGAAAGCTGTGCATTGGCTTGTAAAAAACCCAATAACGCAATACCTAAAGATAGAATTTTTTTCATTTTTTTATTTTTTTAATGAGGCAAAATTATAAAATTATTTTTATTAATTCTAAATAAAAGATATTTTGTTGTATGAATTTTGTCATCTTTATTCTGTAAAAAGAGAATAAAATGTACCAATACAGCTAATCACAGGGTTTCTGATAGAAAAACTTTAATTTTTATTAATTCTAAATAAATAATATATTTGCAAAAATTTTGCAATGAAAAAAATAAGGCTTTCTTTGATTTGTCTTTCTGTAGCAGGCTTTTGCAATGCTCAGGAAAAAGATTCCTTACAATCCAAGAAGATCGATGAAGTAGTAATTACCGGACAATACAACCCACAGTCCATTAGCAAATCCATTTATAAAGTAGAGGTTATCGATCAGCAGCAGATTAAAAATATGGGAGCTACAACAGTAGCGGAAGTACTGAACCAAAACCTGAATATGATGATCGTTCCGGATTCTAATTCTGGAGATTCCAATGCAAATATTATGGGATTGGGCGGCGAATATACCAAAGTGCTTATCGATAATATTCCGGTGGTGAATGATGAAGGACTTGGAAATATGATGGATCTTACGAAAATCAACCTTAATAATATTGAAAGAATAGAAGTGGTGAAAGGTTCGATGGGTGTAGATTATGGTAACAATGCTGTAGTTGGAGTCATCAACATCATTACTAAAAAGGGAGATTCCAAAAAATTATCGGGAAATGCCACCCTTCAGGAAGAAACCGTAGGAAAGGATTACGATTGGTACAAAAAAGGAAACGGAAGACATATCCAAAGTTTGAATCTCGGTTACAACATCAGCGACAACTGGTATGTTTCTGCTGATATCAATCATAATGATTTCCAAGGATTTATGGGAAAACAAAAAGGATACCGCTACTTCAGTGAAAATAATGATCTTCTTCGCGGCTACGAATGGCAACCAAAAGATCAGGTGAATGCAAATGCACTTCTGAAATATTCCAAAAACAAAACCACGTTCTTTTACAAGATTAATTTCCTGAACGAAGAAATTAATTATAAAAGCAATAAAGTTGACGTGAAAAATTTTCCTGGAGGCGAAAGAACTTACTATGCACAAGACCGGGATTATTTTACCAAAAGATGGCTTCATCAGTTTAATATTCAGACAAATCTGGGAAATGTGAGATATTCAGGAGATTTTTCCTATCAAACCCAAAACAGAAATTATGAAGATTTCCTGTATGATGTTCCCGCAAGAAAAGAAGTTTCCCGAAAAGACAAATATACCTATTACGATACAGAAGTATATTATTCCAGAGGAACTTTCAGTAATTTCCTGAATAGCGAAAAATTCAATTTCCAACTTGGATATGAGCTGGATCAGACCAGTGGTTTTGCAAGCTCCGAAACGATAGGAAATAATGATGGAAAAGATCTTCATAAAAAGATTTTCAGCTACGCCAATTTTATTTCCGCAGAGTGGCAAATTTCACCCAAATTTTCCATACGTCCGGGATTTCGTTTGGCTCTGAGTGATAAGTTTGACGAACAGTACAACTACTCCATAACAGGAAAATGGGATGTTACAGAAAATTCCTATCTCAGGGCAATTGCAGGTTCTGCCAACCGTTTTCCGAAGTATGACGAATTGTACACCTATTTCGTAGACAACAACCACGATCTTCGTGGAAACGAAGACCTGAAGCCGGAAACAGGATATTCTGCAGGTTTATTCTACGATTATCAAAATAAAACGGAACACGGAAATCTTTCCTTCAATGTGTCTGCAATGTATCTCGAAGTGAAAAACAGAATTGAAGCTGCAACCGTAAATTTTGTTCCACTACAACTCAAATATATTAATATTGATAATTACAAATCTTACTTGTTTTCAGGAGGATTTCAGTACAAAAAAAATAATTTCCTTTTCAATTCAGGTGTTTCTTTAATGGGAATTTCAAAACAGCTGAATGGACCAAAAGGAGAGCAATCGCCAGACGATTTTTACTTCTATCCGGAAGTAAATGCATCAGCAAGCTATAAGTTGAACTCCGGAACGCTTTTCGCGCTATTTTACAAATATTCCGGCGTCAACAGGTTAATTGTAATGGAAGAAGACATCCAGGGAAATGCCATTTTCCGGATCGGAGAAATCGGAGATTACAGTATGATGAATTTCTCGGTATCTCAACCGTTTTTCAATAACCATCTTGAGATAGGAGCGGGAATCAAAAATATATTTAATGTTACCGATCTGCTGAATACCACATTAGCAGGAAGCGCACATTCCGCAGCTGCATCTTCGCAAAATTATTTCTATGGAAGAAGCTATTTTGCGAGACTTATTTACAACTTTTAAAATTTAAACAAAATGAAAAATATCTTTTTAGCTTTTTCACTTTTAGGTTTGATGATGTTCCAGTCTTGTCTGAAAGATGACGAAACTCCGGTAAATGTAGCACCTTCCGAAGGCTCAATTGTAGAGCCAAAAGTAGGAGGAGCAGCAGAACCCAATCAAGTTTGGATTGATTTGAGTGACGTTGATGCCAATAATCAGCCAAAGCAAACACTAACCGAAAGAACAAAATGGGATTTGGGATTTTATTCGGGTGATGAGTTTAAAGTCATCATCAATTCATCAGCAATGATGGCTGCAGGAAAAATTGAAGGAGCAAAAGATATTGATGCTGTTACGGAAGATTCCGTTGCAGAACTGATGACAAAAGTGATTGTTGCCAACTTCAATCCCGAAAACACCATTTATGTAGATGATGTTACCGGAAACTACAATACCGGATATACCGCAATTTCTGAAATAAAAGCCAACGATGCCGAAAATGCAATCTATCTTGTAAATATGGGAAATGAGCTTTACAACGGTGAAATTCCTGTTGGCTCTGTAATTACAGGTGGCGAATCCAGAGGTTGGATGAAGGTGCAGGTCGTAAGAAACAACAGCGGCTACAAACTAAAATATGCAAGACTGAACGAAACTTCCCATCACGAATACAATATCACCAAAAATCCGGATTATAATTTTACTTTTTTCAGTATGATTAATAATTCTGAAGTCAGTGTGCAGCCGGAAAAGAAAAAATGGGACATCTGCTTTACCGTTTTTATGAATATTATTGATGGGGCCGGAACGTACATCTATTCCGATTTTGTGATTGATAATGTTTTGGGAGGCGCTTCAGCATATCAGATTACTGTTCCGGAAGGAACCAACGCAACCGAAGCTTATAATAATTTCAAAGCAGAAGATGTGGACACTTCCAAATTCCAGAAAGACCAGCGGACCATTGGCGGAAACTGGAGAATGTTGGGACCTGGTGGCGGAAATATGTACGGAGACCGATTCTACATCCTGAAAGATCCGGACGGACTTTATTTTAAAATAAAATTCAACAGGATGAAAAACGACAACGGAGAACGCGGTTATCCCGAATTCGAATATAAACCTTTGTAAAACTAATCATCAAAAACTAAAAAATGAACTTTATAAAAATTGCTGCTCTATCATCCCTATTATTAGCCGGGATTTCGTGCAAAAAAGAAAATACCACAAAAAACACCTCAGCTGAAACACAGGTTTCCCACCAGAAAATAGTAACACTTAGCGGTGGTATTACAGAAACTGCTGTTGCACTTGGTTACGAGAAAGAAATCGTAGGAACAGACGTTACCAGCACTTATCCGGAAAGCCTGAAAACTACGGCAAAAGATTTGGGACACGTTCGTGCTATGACCATTGAACCATTAATGGCGCTTAATCCAACTTTGATATTGGGTTCCAACATAGATATCAATCCGGATCTTCTGGAAAAATTAAAAAATTCAGGAATTAAAACAGAACTGTTTCAACAGGAATTTTCCGTTGAAGGAACCAAAAAATTAATTGAGCAAGTTGCAAAATCACTCGGAAATAATGATTATCAGAAAATTAATGATAAAATTGATCAGGATATCGAACAACTTCAGCCAATCGCAAAAAAACCAAAAGTGCTATTCATCTACGCAAGAGGAAATATGCTGATGGTTGCCGGAAAAAACACACCAATGACCCGAATGATCGAAATTGCAGGCGGAGAAAATGCAGCCAATGATTTTGAAGATTTCAAACCATTAACTCCCGAAGCCGTAGTTAAAGCAAATCCCGATGTGCTGCTGTTTTTCACCGATGCATTACAAAATTCCGGAGGAAATGCTGGTGTCCTGAAAATGCCGGGAATATCACAAACCAATGCGGGAAAAAACAAAAAAATCATCTCGATGGACGGCGGATTATTGTCTTCCTTCGGACCAAGAGTTGGAGAAGCAGCTTTGGCTCTGAACAAATTACTGATCGAATCATCAAAGTAAAAAAAGACAAATACAGAAAAGCTGCATCACTTTGTCAGAGTTTAAAATCTTTGACAAACCATAGATTCGGCGAAGCCAAAGTTTTAGTTTAAAACAAGAAAACATTTTGAAAATTAAAAACCTTAATTTTTACATCATCATCGGTATCATCATTTTATTGGTATCGATGTTTTTGGCTTTAAATATCGGCGTTTACGATTTCGAAGAATCCTCTGCTTTTCAGGTTTTATGGAAATTTATTTCCGGAGATTCCACGCTTCCTATCAGCGAAAAATATATCATCTGGGACGTTAGAGCATCCAGAATTGTTTTGTCTGTTTTAGTAGGAAGTATGCTCGCTGTTTCAGGAACAAGTTTACAAGGAATGTTTAAAAACCCTCTCGCAACAGGAGATTTAATTGGGCTAACTTCCGGAGCAACTTTATTAGCAGCAATTGCAATCGTTTTGGGACACACTTTTCAAGAATTTTTACCGGAATGGCTCAGAGTATCTTTGGTAAGTATTTCTGCATTTATCGGTGCTTTGCTGGCAATGATTTTGGTTTACAGGATTTCCACTTCCGGCGGACAAACCAATGTTGTGATGATGCTTTTGGCAGGAGTTGCCATTACTGCAATCGGATTTGCAATTACAGGTTTGCTCATCTACATTTCCAAAGACGACCAATTGCGGGACTTAACTTTCTGGAATCTCGGAAGTTTAGCCGGAGCAACCTGGACAAAAAATACCATCCTGTTTTTGGTTTTGCTGGTTTCCTATTTCATCATTCTTCCAAAAGGAAAAGCACTGAATGCAATGATGCTCGGTGAAAAAGACGCACAACATTTAGGAATTGATGTCGAAAAACTGAAAAAGCAGATTATCATTCTCACCGCATTAATGGTAGGAAGTTGCGTTGCATTTTCGGGAACAATCGGATTTGTCGGGCTGATTATTCCTTATATTTTAAGACAGATTTTCCGTTCAGATTATCATTTTATATTACCATTATCAGCCATTTGCGGAAGCATTTTATTGTTGATAGCAGATACCATTAGCCGTACAATTGTTGCACCTTCAGAACTTCCAATCGGGATTTTGACCGGTTTAATGGGTGCACCTGTTTTCATTGCAATTTTATTAAAATTTAAAAACAATCTCCGATGATCAAGGCACACAAAATTGATTATAAAAACAAGGATTATAAAATCCTGGAAAGTGTGGATATCAGTGTTGGTTATGGTGAATTTATCGCCATCATCGGTCCAAACGGTGCCGGAAAATCGAGCTTATTAAATGTTCTTGCCAACGAAATCAATACGGGAAAAAAACAAGAAATATATTTTAAAGAAAAAATCCTTACCGACTGGAAAATCGAAGATTTATCCAAACACAAAGCCAAGTTTTCCCAACACAATTCTCAGGATATTCCGCTTTTGGTAAAAGATGTGGTGATGATGGGAAGATATCCTTATTTCCATTCGCAGCCGGGAAATGATGATTGTAAATCTACCGAAAATGCAATGCACGAAACCGATGTTATCCATCTCCAAAACCGAGATTATAACTCGCTTTCTGGTGGAGAAAAACAGCGCGTTCATCTCGCAAGAGTTTTTGCGCAATTGGATAATGATGTTGCCCATCGGCTTTTATTTTTGGATGAGCCGCTCAATAATCTTGATGTTCGTCATCAGCACAACGCTTTGGAGCTGATCAAAAATTTCACCAAAAAAAATAATACTGCAATTGTGGTTTTGCATGATCTGAATATGGCAGCAAATTTTGCCGACAAAGTTTTATTAATGGAAAAAGGAAAAGCAATATCTTATGGTACTCCCGAAAATGTTTTTGTTCCTGAAATTATCAGCAATGCTTACAATTTTCCGTGTACAATATGTAAACATCCGGTCAATCAAAATCCGATGATTTTGTTTGGATAAAATATTCATTTTGTCAAAGTTGAAATCTTTGACAAAGTTAAAAAGAAGAAAAAGCATAATACTATAAAAAAAATAATCATAAATAAAACATTATGAATACTTTAACAAACGATTTAAAACAAAAATGGGAAGCTCTGAAAGCAGAAAACCCACATTTGAGAATAAAAAATGCTGCACAAGAGTTAGGAGTAAGCGAAGCCGAACTTTTATCAACCAATATCGGAAACGGAGTTACGGTTTTGAAACCTGATTTTCCTGTAATTCTTCAGGAAATTGAAAAGTTGGGAAAAGTAATGGCTTTGACCAGAAATGATGAATGCGTACACGAAAGAAAAGGCATCTATCAGAATCCTGATTTCAGCAATCCGCATGCGCAATTATTCGTGGGAGAAGATATTGATCTTCGGATTTTCCTTACTTCCTGGAAACGCGCTTTTTCCGTGATTGAAGGTGACAGGAAAAGCATTCAGTTTTTTGGAAAAGACGGATTAGCGCTTCACAAAATTTATTTGACCAAAGACAGCAATGCTGCGGAATTTGATGCGCTTACAGAAAAGTACAAATCGGACGACCAAACTCCGGCATTTACAGCAGAACCACTTCCCGAAAAACCTACAGAAAAACCCGATTCTGAAATTGATGTAGAAGGTTTCCAGAAAGCATGGACAGCGCTGAAAGATACGCACGATTTTTTCGGAATTACCAAAAAATTCGGAGTATCGAGAACGCAAGCTTTGAGATTAGCACCTGAAGGTTACACCCAAAAGATTGATAATTCAAAATCTATTAATCTTCTGGAAGATGCTTCTGCAAAGCAAATCCCGATTATGGTTTTTGTAGGAAACCGCGGAATTATCCAGATTCATACAGGAGAAGTGAAAAAAGTGCTTTGGCACGGACCGTGGTTCAATGTGATGGATCCGGATTTCAATCTACATTTGGATACTACAAAAATTGCGGAAACCTGGATTGTGAAAAAACCAACGGAAGACGGCGAAGTTACGGCTGTTGAAGTGTTCAACAAAGAGGGTGATTTTATTGTTCAGTTTTTCGGAAAAAGAAAACCGGGAATCCCGGAATTGCAGGAATGGAAAGATTTGGTAAAAGGTTTGGAAAATTAAATTGCTAAGAATACACTATAAGATATGAGATTAATATTTTTTTTTCTTTTCATTGGCACTTCTTTATTTTCGCAGGAATATAAATTTGATTATATCATTAAATTTCTTTCTGTAAATAAGAAAACGGGATATCAAGATTATGGTATTTGGTTTGTCAATTCTAAAGACAGGTCATATAAAGGGCAATTACTTGCTTTTTCTAAGGGAGATACAGTAAGCTTTTATCTAAATGATAAGAAAAGGGGTATTGCACACGATTTTGCTATTAAAAGAACGGAATCGCCAAATATTGCTGCTAATTATAAATATAAAAATACGAACTATTTTATCTATACAGATAAAGTAAATGAAGAGCAATCTGCATATCGATATGAAGAAACTTTTATTGAGAAAACAGGTGATGGTAAAAAAATAAATCTGAAAAAGTATAAAAACTCAAAATCCAAAAAACCCGAAATAGTAATGACGGCTGATTATACTGATTTTGAAGCAGATTTAAGACCTTTTGCTTTCGAAAGTCTTTTCAGTACAAATGCGGATAATGTTAAACTCGAAAATACAGACCTTTCTTATATAAAACACACAGAATGGAATATAAAAGGCGTTGAAGGTGAATATAATGCAGAAGTTCTTAAAGTAGATTTAACTCTTAAAGTAGATTCAAGCAAAGTTGTTTTACCAAAAGAAAAACCGAAATCCGCTGATGAAACAATAAAAGAAACTATCGAATTGATCGAGAAAAGAAAAAGAGGATTTTAACCCTCTTTTTTGAACATTAAATTTATTTTTTAATAAAAACATAGGAACACGCCTTTTTGGCGTGTTCTTTCATATTGAACGTTTTTTATTTATTCCGGAATATTCTGCCCGAAAGTAAGCAATGTTCCGTTAGGATCAGTCAGTGAAAATTCCTTTTGTTTCCAGGGTTTCATTTCCAGTTTTCCGTTCGGATGAATGGCAATTTCGTTTTGTATGAGGTTTTTGTAGAAATCATCAATCCCGTTTTCAACCCGCAGATAAATCATAAAATCCGACTGATTTGGGTTCAGATCTTTGAATTCAAAAAAATGAATTTCGCTGTTTCCTGTTTTCATTATCACATAATTATCGTAATCCGAAATTACGGAAAATCCTAATTTCAGATAATATTGAACGGTTTCATCTTTTTTTATGAAAGGAAGTTTCGGGATGATGGAAGTGAACATTAGAATTATTTTTTGGAAATTAAAGGTAACGAATTTTAAAATTCAATTTTTGTTAAAAAAATTTCCGGCGCCTTCGGCACCGGAAATTCTATACTACCATTTGTTTCATTTTCCTGATTTCTTCAGCATCGGCGATTTCTCCCGACAAAATTCCCGAAGAATGAAAATATTCTGCATTCACCGAATTTTTGATCTCCTCAATATTTCCTGAACGCAGACCGCCTCCGCAAAGAATTTCAATTCTACCGTTAGCAAGATTGGTAAGTTCTTTCAGAATTTCTTTACCTTCCACTACATTTTTTTTCGTTCCCGAAGTTAGGATTGTTTTGAAACCGCAGTCTATCACATCTTCCAGCGCTTTTCTGTAATCTTCGGTTCTGTCGAAAGCACGGTGAAAAGTACAGGGAAAAGGTTTTGCCAGTTCTGTGAGCATTTTGTTTCGTCTGTCCACTTCGTTATTTTCATTCAGAATTCCAAAAACAAATCCGTCTGCATTTGCTTTTTTGAATGAAAGAATCTGGTTTTTCATTTCTTCAAATTCTTTTTCCGAATATCGAAAATCTCCTCCTCTCGGGCGGATCATCACATATACCGGAATGTTTACCGATTTTTTTAGTTGAAGAAATTCTTCAAAATCAGGAGTTGTTCCGCCTTCTTTTATTTCTGAACAAAACTCGATCCGGTCTGCACCTGATTGTTCGGCTATAATGGCGGATTCAAAATTAAAGCATGCGATTTCCAGCAACATTTAATTGTTTTCGTACTTTCTGTCCATTACGAAATCCTCCATAAATTTTGTAGTGTAATTTCCGGCAAGATAATTTTCGTCTTCCATTAATTGTCTGTGGAAAGGAATGGTTGTTTTTACCCCTTCAATATAAAATTCTTCCAAAGCACGCTTCATTTTTGCAATGGCTTCTTCACGGGTTTGTGCTGTTGTAATAAGTTTTGCAATCATCGAATCATAATTGGACGGGATTGTGTATCCGGAATATACGTGTGTATCTACGCGGATTCCGTGTCCACCCGGAATATTCAGCTCGGTGATTTTTCCCGGTGAAGGGCGGAAATCATTATAGGGATCTTCCGCATTAATTCTGCACTCGATGGAATGTAATTTCGGGTAATGGTTGATTCCTGAAATTGGAGTTCCGGCAGCAAGTAAAATCTGTTCACGGATAAGATCATAATCGATTACCTGTTCTGTAATCGGATGTTCCACCTGGATCCTGGTATTCATTTCCATGAAATAAAAATTACGGTCTTTATCCACCAAAAATTCAATAGTTCCGACGCCTTCATAACCAATATATTCTGCAGCTTTCACCGCAGCTTCTCCCATTTTTTCACGGAGTTCTTCTGTCATAAAAGGCGATGGAGTTTCTTCCGTGAGCTTCTGGTTTCTTCTTTGTACAGAACAATCTCTTTCTGAAAGATGACATGCTTTTCCGTATTGGTCTCCCGCAATCTGGATTTCGATATGGCGTGGCTCTACAATGAGCTTTTCCATATACATTCCACCGTTTCCAAATGCTGCGGTTGCTTCCTGAACAGCGGAGTCCCAATCTTCTTTCAGATCTTCTGCTTTCCAAACAGCGCGCATCCCTTTTCCGCCACCACCTGCTGTAGCTTTAATCATCACAGGAAAGCCCATTTCTTCTGCTAATTTTGCAGCTGTTTCGTAACCGTCGATCAGACCGTCGGAACCGGGAACACAAGGTACGCCTGCTTCTTTCATTGTTGCTTTGGCATTGGCTTTGTCCCCCATTCTATCGATTTGCTCAGGAGTTGCCCCGATAAATTTGATCCCGTTCTGCTGGCAGATTCTTGAGAAATTTGCATTTTCTGAAAGAAAACCGTAACCCGGATGGATCGCATCGGCATTGGTAATTTCTGCGGCTGCAATAATGTTGGGGATTTTCAAATAGGAATCTTTACTGGCTGCCGGACCGATACAAACTGCTTCATCCGCAAATCGTACATGGAGGCTGTCTTTGTCTGCAGTGGAATATACAGCAACGGTTTTTATTCCCATTTCTTTACATGTACGAAGAATTCGCATTGCTATTTCGCCGGGGTTGGCGATGAGTATTTTTTTGAACATCTTTTTAAATTTGAAAATTAGATAATTTGAAAATTAGATTATGTTTTTTTGAATGAAAGAAAAGTCTAACATCTAATGTCTAACATCTAATTTCTCAATTAAGACGGATCTACCAAGAATAACGGCTGGTCATATTCCACTGGTGAAGCATCATCCACAAGAATTTTTACGATTTTCCCGCTTACTTCTGATTCTATCTGGTTGAAAAGCTTCATCGCTTCAATTACACAAACTACTTTTCCTGCGGAAACTTCGTCACCTACATTTACGAAAACATCTTTATCCGGCGACGGTTTTCTGTAGAACGTACCGATCATTGGAGATTTAATTGCTATATATTTACTGTCATCGGATGCTGGTTCAGATTTTTCTGCAGCTGGTGCAGCAGTAGGAACTTGTGCCGGAGCTACAGCCATATTTTGTGGAGCTGACTGATATACTGCAGGTTGAGGAATATAGCTCATCTCATTTCCTGCAAGTGGAGTTTTAATGGTAATTTCAAAATCTTTGGTTTTGTATTTTACTTCGGAAACTTCAGCTTTCGATACAAATTTAATGAGATTTTGTATGTCTTTAATATCCATAATAGTGTTGGTTTTTATTATGCCAAAGATATCAAAAAAACGTAAAAAAAATGCGAAAAACCACCCAATTTTTTAATTTTTGAGTGGTTTTTGTATAAAATAGGGCTTTTTCTAATAAAAAGCGCTTAGTTTTCTTCTGTAGATTCTACTTCTTTTTCCAATACTACTTTTCCTCTGTAGTACAGTTTTCCTTCATGCCAATGTGCTCTGTGATAAAGGTGAAGTTCGCCAGTAGCAGCATCTTTTGCTAACTGTGGAGCAACCGCTTTGTAATGCGTTCTTCTCTTATCTCTTCTTGTGGACGATTGTCTTCTCTTTGGATGTGCCATTTCGTAATAATTTTTTAATTTGATGATCGATGAGATTCCTCATCTCATCATATTTAAACTATTTAATTTTTATCTTTTAATCTTTTTAAAGCATCCCATCTCGGATCGCTTTCGTGTTCTTCTTCTGTATCTTCTTCCTGAATTTTCGGACTAAACTGCTCCAAGATTTCCAAATCCTCATTGGTAACTTCGGGAGAAATCTTCTTCATCGGAATCGCCAACATCACATCTTCATAAATCAGCTGTGCAATATTGAAAGCGTGGTCATTCATCGGAATCTGTATCACATCTTCATCGCTGTCGTCGTATTCTTCGCCGAATTTTACCAGAACCTTGATCTCATTCTCAATCGGATGATTGAAAGGCTGGGTGGTGATATCACATATCAGTTCCACCTCTCCTTTTGTTTTAATATAGAATTCTAAAAACGTGGAATGCTTATCCATTAAAACATCTGCTTCGATTGTAGGATTGGTAAATTCCTGTTCGGTATCGAATAATTGAAAGAACGCTTTATCAATTTCAAAACGAAAATTGTGTTTTCCGTTTTTCAGTCCGGAAAAGCTTATGTCGTAGTTTCTTAGCTTGTCCATAAATTGAGTGTGCAAAAATAAAACAATTAATTAATATAACAAAATTTTTTAGAAATTGTTTTGGCGGAAGTTTTTGGGGTTCTGTAATTGTGTTTTATTGATCGTAAAAATTATTCTTCATCATCCGGCAAATCCTCATCAATTCCGTGATCAGTCGCCATTTTTTTTGGTTTGAGCCTGTTCTCCATCAATTCCTGATACTCGCTTCGGTTTTTGTAAATTTTGATGGCGGCAAAAATCGCTTCGGAAAAACTCTGCTCATCTGCAAGATTCTGGCCTGCAATATCGTAAGCTGTTCCGTGATCGGGAGAAGTGCGGATAAAAGGCAATCCGGCAGTATAGTTCACACCATCAGTATAAGCGATAGTCTTGAAGGGAGCCAATCCCTGATCGTGGTACATCGCCAGAACAGCATCAAAGCTCCTGTATTTTTCCGGCTGGAAAAAGCTGTCGGCTGGAAAAGGTCCAAAAACCAAAATCCCGTGATCGAAAAGTTCTTTGATTACCGGTTCTATAATTTCGATTTCTTCATTCCCGATTGCACCGCCGTCTCCGGCATGAGGATTAAGACCAAGGACGGCAATTTTTGGTTTTGAGATACAGAAATCTTCAATTAAAGTCTGATTCAGCTGTTTAATTTGCTTTTTTATTTTTTCTTTGGAAATATTTTCGGCAATTTGCGAAACCGGAATATGATGGGTAGATACTGCAACTTTCAAAGAATCGGTTACCAGAAACATCAGCCCGTTTTTTCCAAATTTTTCTTCTAAAAATCCTGTGTGTCCTGCATGCTTGAAACCATATTTCAGCATTTCATCTTTGTTGATAGGAGCTGTTACCAAAACATCCACATCGCCATTTATCAGTGCATTTGCAGCAGCTTCCAAAGAGTCGATTGCCATTTTTGTAGATTCTTCTGTAGGTGCTCCAAGCTCTACATTTACATTGTCTTTCCACAAATTCACCATATTGAGTTTTCCGTTCTGCGCCTGAGAAGCTTCGGTAATGTAATTGAAATTGAGGTTCAGCTTAAAAATATTTTTCTGATAGGTAAAAAGCTTTCCCGAGCCAAAAATTACAGGAGTAAAAAAATCGGTAATGGTTTTATCTTTCAGAGATTTCATAATAATTTCCGGACCTATCCCGTTGAAATCCCCGATTGAAATTCCTACTCTTATTTTGTGATGTTTTGGGCTCATTTTAACTATCTTTGAAAATTAATAGAATGCCACAAATTTAGGAAAATAATATTATGTTCACAGGAATTATTGAAGCAACCGGGAAGGTAGAAAAAATTGAAAGATCGGGAAGCAATATTCATTTTACATTAAGCTGCCCTTTTACAGGCGAGCTGACAATTGATCAAAGTCTTGCTCATAACGGGTGTTGCCTTACAGTTGTGGAAATTGATAACCATCTGTATTCTGTAACCGCAATAGATGAAACGCTGGAAAAAACCAATCTCGGAAAATGGCAAATCGGAACAGAAGTGAATCTTGAACGATGTATGAAAATGGATGGAAGACTGGACGGACATATTGTTCAGGGACATATTGATAAAACAGCGAAAGTTTTGTCTGTAGAAAATAAAGACGGCAGCTATTTCATCACTTTCGAGTATGATAAAAATGGTGATTTTGTAACGGTTCCACAAGGATCGGTTTCGGTAAACGGAATCAGCCTTACCGTTGCCAAAAGCGAAGATTCCCGGTTTTCGGTAGCAATTATTCCTTATACGTGGGAATTCACCAATATGAAAAACCTCAAAATCGGCGATATTGTAAATCTGGAATTCGATATTATCGGGAAATATATTGCTAAGCTAATGAACAGAAAAAATGGTTAATTCTTCCGGATATAAAGGTTACAGCCTCAGAAACAAAATTTTCTGGGGATTTATGCTGATCTGTATTCTCAGTATTTTAGGATCCGCTGTTTTGTCATATTTTATCCTCAGAAACAATGCTTCCGAGCAAAGCCGAACCCAAATGCAGAAAAAATCAGATGCAATGATGTCAGCACTGGATTATGCAGTAAGCCATTCCCAGGTTGATACCAAAGACTTACCTTCTGTTTTGGGGAACGAAATTTTCGAAATTTCGGATATCAACAAACAGGATATCATCCTTTATGATCTTCAGGGCGATTATCTGATTTCCAATAAAGACTTCAACCTTGTTTCCCCGAAAAAAGTTCCGATGGATATTGTAAACGATCTTCTGACTTCGGATAAAAGGCTCGACAAAAAAAGCTACGATGACAAAACAAAAAGTACCGTCACCTCTTCTTATATGATCCTGAAAAACAATATGCTGGAAGCAATTGCAATTGTATATTTCCCTTACTACCACAACGATTCCGCATATCTGGATGTTTTTAATAAATATGTGAAATACATCATTCTTATCGATCTTTTTATTATCATCTTCAGCATTTGGCTCAGCTGGCTTATTTCAAAAAACCTCACCAATACGCTTACCCGGTTTTCCGAAAGAATCAACAGGATCAATTTCTTTCAGAAAGATCTTCGTCCAATTCGCTATTACAAAAATGATGAGCTGGGAACATTAGTAAAAGCTTACAACAAAATGATTCTGCAAATCCAGGATCAAAAAGAAAGACTGAGCCACACCGAAAGAGAACACGCATGGAGAGAAATGGCAAAGCAAGTTGCTCACGAAGTGAAAAATCCGCTTACTCCAATGAAACTTACCATTCAGAATTTTGAAAGGAAATTCGATCCGAATGATCTGCAAATCCGTGAAAAAGTAAAAAAAATGAGCAGCACGGTAATCGATCAGATTGATCTTATTGCAACCGTTGCCAGTGCATTTTCACAATTTGCCCAGCTTCCGGAAAAAAATAACGAAGTATTCAACCTTACAAAAGAAATTTCCCATATCATCGAAATTTTCAGTGGCGACAGGATTTTCCTGCATTCCAACCGGAACGATATTATGATTAATATGGATAAAATCTATCTCAACCGGATTATCACCAATCTTGTAACCAATGCAAGACAGGCAGAATTTCCGGGAAGAGAAATGATTATTAATATCGATGTGGAACAGATCAGCAAAAGAATTTTCGTTGTGGTTTCCGATAACGGAACCGGCATTCCGGATGAGATTCTCGAACGCATTTTCGAGCCAAACTTCACCTCGAAAAGTTCAGGAATGGGATTGGGATTAACGATGGTTCGGAAGATGATCCAGGATTACAACGGCGAAATCACCGTAAAATCTGAAACCGGAAAAGGCACGCAGTTTACGATTTCACTTCCTTCGAATATCTAATTTTTCGCTCTACTTGATTTCTTTAAACGATGAAAAATTTTGATTTCCAACAATTCCAAATCGAGCAATCAAAAAATGTTTTCCGGGTAGGAACCGACGGCGTTTTGCTCGGAGCTTTGGTTGGTGTTGAAAATTCCCGGAAAATTTTGGAAATTGGAACAGGAACAGGATTAATCTCACTGATGATGGCTCAGCGAAATCCAGAAGCGGAAATTCTTGCTTTGGATATCGATGAAGAAGCCGTAAAACTTTCCGAAAAAAATTTCCGGAATTCTCCATTCTATAAAAGGATTTCTTCCGTTCATTTGGATTTTAAGATTTTTGAATCGGAAGAAAAATTCGATCTTATTGTTTCCAACCCGCCATATTTTGAACAAAACGATTCTTTGAAAGATAAAATTGCCCGCCAAAAAACAAAACTGGATTTTTCTGAATTAATCAGAAAATCTTCAGAAAATCTTTCAGAAAAAGGAATTTTTTCAGTGATTATCCCTTTTAATTCTGCCGAATACTTTGTTTCGGAATGCTTGAAATTTCGTTTAAAACTTTTCCGAAAAATTAATATTTATGGTATTGAAGGCGGAGTTCTCAGGAGAAATATTCTCGAATTTTCAAAATCGGATTTGCCTTTTCAGAGTCTTGATTTTATAATAGAAAAAAGTCCGAGGAAATACTCGAACCAATATCTTGAACTCACCAAAGATTTTCATATTTTCAAAAAAAACTCCGGAATTTAAAAGGCTTATATTTTTATTCAAAAAGTTCTGCGGTATTCAGCACATTTACTTTTCCGTCTTCACAACGGATTGCTTCTCCCGGAAAATTCTGGATCATATGATAATCGTGTGTTGCCATTACAACTGCACAATGGTTTTCCTGCGCAACGCGCTTGAGAAGTGTCATAATATCATTGGATGTTTCGGGATCCAGATTTCCTGTTGGTTCGTCTGCAAGAATAAGTTCAGGATGATTGAGCAAGGCTCTTGCAATAGCAACACGCTGCTGCTCGCCACCGGAAAGTTCGTGAGGCATTTTGTGCTTTTTGGTTTTCATCCCTACGCTTTCCAGAACTTCATTGATGCGTTCATCAATTTTTAATTTATCTTTCCAGCCGGTTGCTTCCAGAACAAATTTCAGATTTTTTTCTACTGTTCTGTCCGGTAAAAGCTGAAAATCCTGAAATACAATCCCCAGTTTTCTTCTAAGATTTGGGATTTCGGAAACTTTGAGTGTCAGCAAATCGAAGCCTGCTACATTTCCCTGTCCTGAAGCCAACGGAATGTGACCATACAATGTTTTCAGAAGTGAGCTTTTCCCTGAACCTGTTTTCCCAATAAGATAGCAGAATTTTCCTTTCTGGATATGAAGGTCTACGCTGTTGAGAACGGTAAAATTTTTCTGTGCGATCTTGGCATTGGAAAGATTGATGATATTGTCTCCGGATTCGTGTCTGTGTGGCATCTGGTTATGATTGATAAATGATAATTGATGAGTGTGATGAAAACTTATAGAAAATCCTAAGTTTTATTACTGTTCAAAAATAGGGAAAAACTTGTTGAGAAAATAGAATTTTAGCAAATTTTAACAACAAAAAATGCCTGAAAAAATTAATTTTCCAAGCATAATTGTATATGATAATTTCAGAAATTATCTTTTCGCGCGCACTGCGCTTACAGTTAATCTCTTTCTGCCTTTCGCTCTTCTTGCAGCAAGAACTCTTCTACCGTTTGGTGTAGACATTCTTTCTCTGAAACCGTGCTTATTTCTTTTCTTTCTTTCTGATGGCTGGAATGTACGCTTGCTCATTTCTAATATCTTTTCAGTGTAAAACTATTTCGTATTTTTCAGGTTGCAAAGATACAGATTTTTTTAATCACTGCAAATTTATTTTAATTTTTTATTGAAATATGCTTTGTATATTTGCCACTCGAAATACAAATATATAAAAATCCCGATCAATGTTTAGCACTTCCGAACTTTCTGAAATCAATCAGCTTCTTGTTCCTGAAAATAAGATTATCATCATCACCCATTACAATCCGGATGGCGATGCAATTGGCAGCTCTTTAGGAATGAAGCATTTTCTGAAAGCAAAAGGTATCGCTTCCGAAATTGTGGTTCCCAACGATTTTCCTAAATTCTTGAAATGGATGCCTGAAGCAAAAAAAATTACAATCGCTGATTATAAAAGAAAAAAGGCATGGGAAATGATCAATGAAGCCGATGTGATTTTTATTTTGGATTTCAATGCACCTCATCGCAGCGGAAATTTACTCGCACCCTGGATTGAGAAAGCAAAAGGTGTGAAAATTCTTATTGATCATCATCAGCAACCGGACCATTTCGATTTTGTATATTCCGATACTTCGGTTCCGGCAACTTGCCAAATGGTGTATCATTTTGTCAAGGCTTTGGGTGAAGAAAACCTTGTGAACCAAGAAATTGCAGAATGTTTATATACCGGAATTATGACCGATACCGGTGGTTTCCGTTTTCGTTCTACAAGCGCTGATACGCACCGGATTGTAGCGCATTTAATTGAAAAGGGAGCAGATCCTGCGAAAATATCTTCCGATACGTGGGATACCAATACGGTTTCCAGGCTTCATCTTTTGGCATTGATTCTCGGAAGAATTGAGCTGACAAAAGACGGAAAAGTAGCAATCCTGTATCTAACACGGGAGGAACTGAAAAAATACGGATACGAAAAAGGAGATACCGAAGGTTTTGTAAACTACGGACTCAGCATTTCGGGAACGGTAATGTCCGCTTTTTTTATTGAAGATTTGTATGAAGATTTTATAAAAATCTCTTTCCGAAGCAAAGATGATGTAGATGTAAATCAATTTTCAAGAAAGTATTTCAACGGAGGCGGTCACATCAATGCAGCCGGTGGAAAATATTTTGAAAACATCAGTAATACGATTGAAGATTTCAAAGAAAAAGTGAATCAGGAAAACTGGTAACAAAATTTTTAAACCCTCTACTACCTCAAAAAACCAAATGTTTCGGCATATTATGCAATAATTCTGTATTAATGACTGCTGCACAGATTTCAGGTTTTTCCCAATGCCCATTATGTCCGCAATCCAAAACATAAGATTTTATATTGGTTTTATCCGGCAGATTTTTAATCGTAATTTCGGTTTTTACAGCATTATCGTGTTTTCCAGCAAGTACAAGGATTTTGGAATCCAAATTATCAAGAACGGATTTCCGGTCAGGTCTTTCGATCATTCCTTTTACGCAGGCTAATGCACCAAGATTATCAGTAGATAAAGCGATTTCTTTTGCCAGCTGTATTTTTCCTTCCAGAATATCCAGTTCATTCGGATTAAAAAGATTCGGGATTCCGGCATTCACGTAATGGGTGAAAGCATCTTTAATAATTCTGAAACTTTTTCTGCGCTGTTCCTTTTTCTCTTCATCATCAGGAAAATAAGAGGAAAAGAAAAGGGTGAGACTTTTGAGATTGTCGGGATATTTTTCGGCAAAAGCAAGCGCGGTGTAACCTCCCATTGAATGTCCTAAAAGATGGATTTTCTCCAGATTGAGGTCATCAATTACCTTCTTCACTTCTTCTGCCATCATTTCCATTGTTTGTATATCGGCAATTCTTTCGGATTTCCCGTGTCCCGGAAGATCTATTTTCAGAAAAGTAAAATCTTCGGAAAGATAAGGCTGCATATCATCCCAAATACTGATGTTTTCCATAAAACCGTGAAGCAGAACCAATGTTTCTTTTCCTTTTCCGTGCATTTCAAAATTCAGCATAATCTTTCTTTTTTTAGAGTCTGTTAAAATTTTAGTTTCTCAAAAATAAGCAGCAAATGTTTAACCATTCATAATTTCCACTTTCTTCTTTACTTCAGTTTGATATCAATATAATCTACAAAACCCGATGAATTCACCATATCCTGAAGCCGCCAAGTTTTACCGCCGTCTTTGCTCAAAAATGTTTTTGTTCCTTTTCTAATGTACATTTTTCCGTTATCGTTATTCTGAATGCTTTGTGAAATTTCCCCAGAAAAATTCAGATGTTTTGACGAAACCCGAATTCCGGATCCCTGAATTTTTGCGTAGTTTTTCCCGGATTTTATTTCTCCTGAAATTTCGTATTCATCATTATTTTCTTCCACTTTTTTGAAAACCACGCTTCCTTTTCCGCTGATTTCGCTGTGTGTAAAAGTATGCGTTCCCGTCATCAGTTCAAAATGGTTTCTGTTGCGGATACTGTCGTTAATCTTTGTTCGCAAAGCATTGATGGAATCAACAATTTTTATACTGTCGGTTGAAGCGTGAGATTGTTGCGTTTCCTTTTTATTACAAGCAAAAAGGAGAAAAAATACTGAAATAAAATAGAGTTGTTTCATTGTTGATATTTAATCCAAAAATAAAAAAAATGAGCATTAAAAAACACTCATTTTATTAAAAAGGAAACAAAAATCATTTTACCGGATTACTTCTTTATAAACCGTTTTCTCAATTTCTTTCAAATCTGTAATTCCGTAGCGCTCATTTTTCGTAATCGCAAGATTATCAAGAATGTCTACAAAATTTTTATAATTGGATTCATCTGTAGGTTTCACGATAATGGTGAAATTTTCAGGTTTTGGAGCCCTATTTTTATAAGAATTTATCAGTTTGGAAATTTCCATTCCCTGAAGTGTTGTTTCCTTAAGGTCGGATTTTGCAAGATCTTTCACTTCTTTTTGGTAATAGAAAATCCGGTTATTTTCACCCAGAATAAAAGTGAGCTGATTGCGGAAATCAATCTCATTTTCCACAACAGGATCTTTCGCTGGCAAACCCAGATCCATCACATTCGGTTTAGAAAAATTGGTGGTAAACATAAAAAAAGTGATCAGCAAAAATCCGAGATCAACCATCGGAGTCATATCTACGCGAATCAGCTTTTTGCGGGAAGATTTTTTGTTTCCGCTTTCAGGAGTCATTACTTCAGCCATAATTTGCATTTTTAAATGTTAAACAAAAATCAAATGAATGTAAAAATTATTTATTAAATTTTGTTAAAAAATACAAATAGTGTACCCGAATTGAAATTTCGTTAAAAAAAATGAAAAAAATTATTCGAAAACGGCTTTCAAAAAAGTTTTGGTTTCCGGTTTGGCTGCAAAACGGCGATCCTGACGGAAAGGCAAAATCCCCAAAACCGCATCGTTCCCATCACAAAGAAGCCATATTTCTGATTTTTCCAAAACCGAAATTTTTTCGTCTCTGAAAAATTTTGAAACTTTTTTTCTTCCACTCATCCCGGTCGGAAAAAAATAATCGCCGTCTCGTTGATGTCTCAGTTTCAAAGGGAAAACAATGGTTTGGAAATCAAATTCCCAACTGATTCTTTGCAATTTTTTTTTTATTTCTTCCGGAAAAACAATCTGATTTTCGGAATTGATTTCGAGAAAAATTTCCTGAAAATTTTCGGATTCCGAATTTTCTTCTCTTTCAAAAATCAGTTCATTTCTATTGATTATCAAGCGATAATCCCGAAGCACAAAAATACTTCCGCTTTCTGCAGAAAATATTTTTTTCATTTCCAGATCGCTCCGGAAACCGAATTGTCTCAAAATTTCAAACTTCACAAAATCCGTTTCCGAAAAAAGCGCAGCTTTATCGATTATAATTTTTTTTTCTTTTTCTGAAGAAATAGTTTGGAAAATTTCCTTTATTTTTTCATCAGTAAAATCTTTCACCTGATTGAGATAACTGAGACTTTTGCTAAAATTTTCCAGAAAATATGTATTGGTTTCCAATAATGTAGGTACAATTTCATTGCGGATTTTGTTTCGCAGATAATCGTTTTTTCCGTTAGACAAATCTTCCCGGAATTCAATACTGTTTTTGTCTGCAAAATCATAAATCGCCTTTTTGGAAAAAGACAAAAGCGGGCGCACAATTTTGTTTTCATTTTCAGGAATTCCGCATAAACCTCTGATCCCGCTTCCGCGCGAAAGATTGATGAGAAAGGTTTCCAAATTGTCGTTCAGATGATGCGCTGTCGCCAGAAAATCCAGATTTTCAGTTTTCATTATTTTTCTGAAAAAATCGTAGCGTAGATTTCTCGCCCAAATCTGTACGGAGTTTTCCGGCTTTTCGTCTTCGGTAACTTCATAAATATGAATTTTTATGGAATTTTTTTTACAAAAATGTTCCACCGTTTTTTGATCTTCATCGGAATCTTTCCCACGAAGTTTATAATTGATATGCGCTACCTGAAAACAAAAATCTGAAGCCTGAAACAAATGGAGCAAAACCATAGAATCTGCACCACCACTTATGGCAAGCAGAAATTTTTTTTCATCCGAATCCGGTTGAAGTTTCTGAAAGTTCTCCTGGAATTTTTCTAAAGAAAGCACCGTAATATCTTTATATTTAACATAATTTTAAGCAAAGATAAAGCTTCTTTTAAAAATGAATTTGTACTTTTGGGAGAAGGATGGCTTCTTTTTTGCTGCCTTTACAGAAGTTTGTTAATCTAAATTACTAATATATGAAATTACGAACCTTTTTAGCCATTGGAATTGTGGCGCTTACAGCAACAAGTTGTGTAAGCAGGAAACAGTATGACGCTCTGAACGAAAACTATAAACAGAGTATTGAAAATCTTGCGGAAAGACAACGCGAAATACAGGATCTGAAATCGCTGAACTCCGGTTTAACCAGCGAAAACAATCTTTTAAAAAATCAAAACGACGCATTGAAAACATCTTTGGATGCTTGTTTATCCAACACCGGAAAATCTTCTGCCAATATTGATAAATTGGTGGGCGAAATCAATGCTTCCAACTCTTATATCAAACAATTGATTGCTTCAAAAAGCAGAAACGACAGTTTGAATGTAGCACTTTCCAACAAGCTGAAACGTTCTTTGGATAATATCGCTGATGAAGATGTAGACGTAAAAGTACTGAAAGGAGTAGTGATGATTTCGCTTTCGGATAAAATGCTTTACAAAACCGGTGATTACAATATTCTTCCGGCAGCACAGGAAGTTCTGGGTAAAGTAGCAAAAGTGATCAACGATTACGATAAATATTCAGTGCTGATTGAAGGTAATACAGATAATGTTCCGCTGAACTCTTCTAACCTTCCAAAAGACAATTGGGATCTTTCCGCACTCAGAGCAACTTCTGTAGCAAAAATACTGCAGGCACAGTTTGGGGTAGATCCTTCCAGAATTACTGCAGGTGGTAGAAGCGAATACAACCCGAAATCTACAAATATGAGCGTTTCCGGACGTTCTGAAAACCGTAGAACGGAGATTATTATTATGCCGAAACTGGATGAGTTTATGCAGTTGATGGACATTGCTCCTGTGAAAAAATAATGATAATCCGCTACTTTGTCAAAGTTTCAAATCTTTAACAAAGTTTGAAAAAAAACGAAATTTTATTTTGATAAAGTTTCAAAACAAAATCCTTCAGGCAGCAATGCTTTGAAGGATTTTTTTTCAGCAAACTTTTTATTCCTATATTTGATATTATTTGAAAACCAATACCAATGAGCTATTTCGAAGAACAAAACCCGGAAATGGACCGGTATTTGGAAAATCACGCCTCAGAAGAACCGGAAATCCTACGGAAACTGAGAAAAGAAACCTTCCAAAAAACCACGCAGCCACATATGATTTCCGGATATCAGCAAGGAAGACTGCTCACGATTATTTCCAAAATTCTCCGTCCCGGAAAAATTCTCGAGATAGGAACATTTACCGGTTATGCCGCACTTTGTCTTGCAGAAGGATTAACAAAAAACGGAAAACTTACAACGATTGATATTAATGAAGACCTTGCTTATCTTCCGCGAAAATATTTTTCTGAAAGCCGGTTTTCGGAACAGATCGATTTCCGGCTGGAAGATGCCAAAGAATTTCTGAAAAATACGGATGAGATTTTCGACCTCGTTTTTATTGATGCCGACAAAGAAAATTATCCCGAATACTTTCATTTGATTAAGCCCAAAACCAAATCCGGATCGGTAATAATCTTTGATAACGTATTATGGTACGGAAAAATTCTGGAAGAAAATCCAAAGCAGCTTTCCACCCAAAAAATCAAGCAAATGAACGATCTCGTTGCAAAAGACAACGATTTCGAAAATCTTATTTTACCTTTGCGAGACGGAGTAAATGTGCTTCTGAGAAAATAATAGAAAACCTTGAACTCAAAACCCAAATGAAAGCAATCTGCAACGTAAGTATAGCTCCGCTTCGAAAAGAACCTTCCGAAAAAGTGGAAATGGTAACACAAATGCTTTTCGGTGAAAGCTGCGATATTTTGGAAGAACAGAAATACTGGACAAAAGTGAAAATGCACTACGACGGTTATGAGGGCTGGATTGATGCAAAACAGCTTGAGCACGTTTCCGAAGAATACCTGACTAACCGAAAAACGATAACCATCACCGAGAATTTTTCATCCGTAATGATGAAAGACGGAAGAACGCTTCTTTCAATAGGATCAGAGGTAGAATTTCCTGTGGTCGCTTCCAGAAGAAGCCGCGATCTTCGGGAAAGTATTGTGCTTACTGCAAAAGAATTTCTGAACATCCCTTATCTATGGGCAGGAAAAAGTTTCTTCGGAGTAGATTGCAGCGGACTTATACAGCTGGTGTATAAAATACATAATATCAAGCTTCCTCGCGACTCTTATCAACAAGCAGAAATTGGCGAAGCATTGACTTTTGTGGAAGAAAGCCTTCCCGGAGATATTGCCTTTTTCGAAGATTCCGAAGGGAAAGTGGTACACGTTGGAATAATGATGGAAAACCAGCATATTATACATGCCTCAGGAAAAGTAAGAATTGATATTCTGGATAGCACCGGAATCTACAACCGTGATATTAAGGAATATACACACAAACTTCGGTTTGTAAAACGGGTGATTACCGATTAATAAAAATGACAAAAAGAAAAATATTAGACCTCATTAATATTGTTGTACTGCTTTACATTTGGGCAGTTTCGGCAATACAGTACCCTTCCCTTTCGGAAAGCATTCCCACCCATTTCGGTTTCGATGGAAATCCTGATTCTTACAGTTCCAAACTTACACTTTTTACCATTCCCACAATTGCAACCGCTCTTTTTTTTCTACTGAAATATCTTTCAGGAAATCCGGATTCTCCTTTACTGAACATTCCCGATAAAATGAGACAAAACCGCAAACTGACGGCCGTTTTTGTAAGGGTAATGCTTTTTTATGTTCTTCTGCTTTTTGCCGATATTGCTACGGAAGTTCCGCTGATTGCAAAAGGAAATTATGAAAAATTGAGCCCTGCTTCTTCCATTATTATAGGATTGATGTTTCTCTCTGTTATCGGTTATTTTTTCTATGCCCGAAAAAAATTGCAACAAATTGATTAAATTTGATATTAATGAATATCTGCCCTTTTGCATCAGATCGAAGAAAGCACCAGCATCAATGAAAATCCTATACAACATATTTATCAGTATTTTAATTTCCGGGATGAAGCTTGGTTCTATTTTCAGTTATAAACTCAAACGCGGACTCGCAGGAAGAAGACAAAGCTGTGAAAATGCCGCCTCCAAAATTTCCAGAAACGACAAAGTAATATGGATGCACGCTGCAAGTCTTGGAGAATACGAACAGGGACTTCCGGTTCTGGAAAAACTGAAACAGCACTTTCCAGAGCATAAAATTCTGATTACTTTTTTTTCTCCTTCAGGATACGAAAATGTAGTGAAACGAAAACATATTGCAGATGCAATCTGCTATCTTCCGTTCGACAGGAAAATCTGGATTAGGGAATTTACTTCGCTTTTTCAAACCGAGATTTTCTTTACTGTAAAATACGATTTTTGGTACAACCTTTTAAATGAAATTAAAAATGAAAAAGCCAAAACATATGTAGTTTCCGCACTTTTTTATGAAACCCAAATATTCTTCAAGCCTTACGGAAAATGGTTTGTAAAGCAACTCGGTAAAAATATCGACTGGTTTTTTCATCAAACCAAAGAATCCACAGCTTTGGCAAAAAGCATTGGCTTGAAAAACTCTTCCACTTCCGGAGATACCCGTTTTGATAGAGTCCGGAAAAAGCTTTCGCAAAACAATTTCCTCGATTTTATTGATGATTTTAAAAACGGAAAAACTACCATTGTTTTTGGAAGCTCCTGGCAAACTGAAGAGCGGCTTGCCGAAATTATTGCCAGAAAGCATAAAGATGTAAAAATTATCATCGCGCCTCATGATTTGAAACGTATTGATCATCTAAAGGAAATTTTTCCCGACGCTGTTTTATATTCAAACACTCAAACACCCAAACACTCAAACACTCAAATACTTATTATTGACAGCATCGGGATACTTTCGAGGTTGTATTCTTACGCCGATCTTGCAGTTGTTGGAGGTGGTTTTCATTCGGCAGGTCTGCACAATATTCTGGAAGCAGCCGTTTTCGGGATTCCGGTGATTTTCGGAAACCACTACAAAAAAAATCCGGAAGCAGACCACCTTATCGCATCAAAAGGAGGAAAAGCTTTTGAAGACGAATTTTTCGCCTCGAAATATATTGATGAATTACTGAAAAATCCGAATTTGATGAAAACAATGGGCGACAATGCAGGAAAATTTATTCTTTCGGAACCCAACTCCACGGAAATTGTGGTGAACAAAATTCTTTCGGATTTCGGAGAAATAAGTTAAAACCTGTATGCAATATTCCATGCAAAACCTACATTGAACTTGGTAGAACTTTTTCCGAAACCGGGAACTATCATTGGATAAATATCTTCCTGTTTTGTCGTAAAAACCAGATATCTTGGCTGCACATTTACATCAATAAAAAAATTGGATTCAAAAAGCTGGACTCTCCCACCAATCGATGCTTCGAGCCAATAAGAAGACTGGGAAGATTCGGGAAAAGATTCGGTGTAATCGCCACCTTCAAAACCACGAACCGGAACTGCAAAATATTCCTGTTTGTACATAGATCCCGCAATTTTTCCACCTCCATAAAATCCGTTGAAAGGATTTTCGGAATCCTGAGCCAACATATAAACAGCGCCTAATTTCAGGAAAGCGCCGCTTGCTTCTGCATCGAAATTGTTTTTCTGATAAATATTTTTTTCGAAGCCGGCTTCCGCAACAGCGTGGATGTTTTTTCTGATCCTTGTTGATACAAATCCCTGATACAGTTTCCGGTCAGAGAAAAAGGAAATTCCGGTATTCAGCACATCAATCCCGATCATAAAATTAGGCTCGTATTTCCATTTTTTTATGGTATCGTTTGGTTTTTCCTGTGCAAAATTCAGCAGAAAGAGAAAACTAAAAAATAAGGTAAAGATGGGTTTTATCTTCATTGACGATTTGGTTTTGATTTTTTTCTACTGAAGTTACCGGATCAGCTTGCTGTAGCGAAGTTTCCAGATTTTCGTAAAATCTTTTGATTCCGCATGCAGGAGACACATATTCGGATTTCGTGCTGTAATTGATCCTGATTTTGGATTCTGATCCTGCTTTGGTCAGCTTCACATAAACATTGGTAAACAACTGATCATCAACACGAAGCGGAACAAAAACCGAGTCCACATTTTTTCCCGCATAAACAAGGCTTTTTCCGGAACTGTATTCTACGGAAAGATAAAGCGAATCCAGCGTTTTTTGCTTTCCTTCATTCGTTTTGAATTTCATTTTCATTCTGGGCGTTGCCTCTCCGCTGGTGCAGATATCGTCGTCATTTCCGCAGGAAACCATCAGAAGAACAAGAAAAGTATAAATAAATATGTTCTGGAATTTCATAAAAAACTTTGTTGTAAAATTAATGAATCAGTTCCAACAACGCAATATTTTCTACGTGATGGGTTTGCGGAAACATATCTACTGGCAGGATTTTCACGACTTTGTATTTTTCTTTCATTAAAGCCAAATCGCGAGCTTGTGTCGCCGAATTGCAGCTTACATACACGATTCTTTCGGGTGAAAGTTTCAGAATTTGTTCTACTACTTTTTGATGCATCCCGTCTCTTGGAGGATCGGTAATCAGAACATCGGCTTTCGGGTGATTCTGCAAAAATTCTTCGGTGAAAATATCTTTCATATCGCCGCAATAGAACGTACAGTTTTCCAAACCGTTGAGCTTTGCGTGTTCGGTTGCCGCATCAATCGCTTCCTGAACCGATTCTATTCCGATAACCTGTTTTGCATTTCGGGCAACATATTGTGCAATGGTTCCGGTTCCGGTGTATAAATCGTAAACCACTTCATCGCCTTTCAGGTCAGCAAATTCCAGAGTTTTTCGATACAATTCCAAAGCCTGGTTGTAATTGGTCTGGAAAAATGATTTTGGTCCGATTTTGAATTTCAGCCCGTCCATTTCTTCCATTAAAAATCCGTCTCCGAAATAGGTCCGGATTTCCAGATCATAAATGGAATCGTTCTGTTTCGGATTAATGGCAAAAACCAATGTTTTGATCTGTGGAAATTTTTCCAGAATATGATCGAAAAGTTTTTCGCGGTTTTCTATTTCGTCTCTGAACAGTTGGAATAAGACCATCCATTCACCTTTGGAATTTTGCCTCATCATCAATGTTCGCAAAAAACCTTCCTGATTTCGCACATCGAAAAAATCCAAATTATTTTCTTCAGCAAATTGCTTTACTTCCAGACGGATTTCGTTGGACGGCGATTCCTGTAGAAAACATTCTTTCAGGTCAAGGATTTTGCTCCACATTCCCGGAATATGAAATCCAAGTGCATTTTTGTCGGAAATATTTTCAGTGGAATTCACTTCGTCCAAAGTTAGCCAACGTGCATTGGAAAAGGAAAATTCCATTTTGTTTCGGTAAAAATATTGTTGCTTGGAACCTAAAATCGGAAGGCTTTCAAAATCTTCAATCCCGCCGATTCTTTTAATATTATTAAAAACTTCATCATTTTTAAATTCCAGCTGTTTTTCGTAGCTCAGATTCTGCCATTTGCAGCCTCCGCATACTCCGAAATGGATACACTCCGGCTCTACACGAAAGGGTGATTTTTCCAAAATCTTCACCGTTTCTGCTTCATAATATCTGGATTTGGATTTTTTTACTCTTGCATCTACCACATCTCCCGGAACTGCGCCGGAAACCAGCACGGTTTTCCCTTCATCGGTTTTCCCTACTGCAACGCCTTTTGCTCCGGCAGAGGTGAGTGTAATATTTTCAAGAATGAGATTTTTCTTTTTCTTCATTAAAAATTGTTGAAATGCAAAGATAATGAGGTTTTCAGATTATTATTCATTTTAAATAAAATATCTCGCTGGAATGATCAACAGTTGCGATTCTTATTTTCTTTTTTCCCGATACTAAAGAAACAAAAAAAGCTTTGCCGTTAATTTGACAAAGCTTTTGAATCGTAATTACAGCCGACTGTTATTTTGCAGCTGGTTCTTTCGGTGCTTCTTCTGGTTTGATGAGGTCATTTTGCAGAATTGCAGGCGGAGCTGCAGTTGGCGCTTTCAAGCCGGTAAGTTTTTCAAAATCGGCGATTGCTTGCGGATCTCCCAAATTCCCGAAAAGTCTGCTTGCGATTTTTCCGTCTTTATCAAGTAGAATATAGCTCGGCATTTTGAAGGAATAAATGGTCCATTTATTTGCAAATTTCGAATTGAGTCCGCCTTCTGCGTGAACATTATTTCCCGGAATTCCCTTCATCAGCGCATTGCTTGTTTTGATAAACTGTTCCTGAGAGTCGTCCAAATTCACATACACGAAATCCATTTTGGATTTGTAAAAATTTACAACTTCTTTCAGCACAGGAATGGCAGCTTCATTGATATACGGATTCCAGGATGCGTAAAACATCACCAATGTTGGTTTCCCTTTCATCTCGCTGAATTTAAAAGATTTTCCGTCCTGTTTCACCAAACCTGCATCATCAGCAACTTCTCCTTTTTTCGGTCCTGCAACTGCTGAAAAAAGTCTTTTAAGATCTTTTTTCAAGGAAGATTCTTTTATTTTTTCGTCGGTTAGTTTTTCCAGCTTTACGATTTTTTTATCGTCCTGCATTCCGGAAACATCATATTCCGCCATTATAAATGCCAAAAGATAATCTTTGGTAACTTGCGAGAGATCTTTTCTGGTATCCAAAAATTTTGCGAAAATTTCTGAATTGGTATCATCCGGTTTTGGCTTGTACCCTGAGCTGAAAACCTGATAATCGGAAGACATTTTGCTTAGCAGATAGCTGCGGTAAATTGGTTGGTTTTTTACCATCTGATCGTTATCCGTTTCTAAAGATTTTTCGTAATCTTTGAATGTTTTGGACACTTTGAACGAAGGATTTTGGGTAGCCATCGGATAATTGATTGCATATTGGCTCATTAATCCCAGAATACTTGCAGTAAGCTCTTCTTTTTTGAACTTTACCACATCACTGTCGGGATTCAGTTTTTTGGAAACATCATCTATATTTTTTTCAATATCGGCTTTAATTTTTTTTGCTTCTTTCAAAAAATCGGCTTCTTTTTTTGTTACAAGCTGTCCCATATCTACTTTGGATGCGTATTGCGACAGGAATTTTTGGGTTTCTTTGATAAACTCATTATTTTTCTGCGCATCACCGGTAATTTTTATACTCTCCGGGAAAGTAGCGGCATCGGCTGAAAACTCGAAATTATGTCCGCCTTTCAGGTAAACCATTCCTTGTTTTCCGGCGTAATTAATAAAATACATTCCGTCTTTCGGAGCATCGAAACTTCCGGTGAAAGTTCCGTTTTTATCAATCCCGAAATTGGTTAAAGGCAATGTTCCCAAGCTGGAAGCTTCCACAAATTCCATTCTTTCCAAAGGAGATCCACCATTAATTTTTGCTTTTACTTCCACTTTTCTGGAGCAGGAAATTGCGAAAACCGCAACAAAGAGCATTAAAAGATATTTTTTCATTTTGATTTTAAATTTGCGCAAAAATACGCTATTCGTAGGTTCAAATAAAATTTCAGTTCAATTTTGTGAAAAATTTAAGAACTTGCCCAAAACACTGATATTTAGATCAGTCCGAACTGCTCGAAGTGGTGGGTAAAATGTTTCCTGTGGAAAAGTTCCATCATTTCTTTATTCAGCATCCCAAAAACAGGATGGTATTTTTCTGCCTGTGGATTTTCTCGGAAATAGATGATAAACTCTTTCAGTGTTTCCATTAGTTTTTCTTTGGCTTCTCTGAGATTTTTGTATTTTTTTTCCAAAACTTCACCTTCTTTTAAAAGCGGATATTTTGCACCTGGACGAATTTTTTTATCGGTGTACAGCCAATCCTGCAATTTTTCTAATTGCTCCTGCGGAATTTCAGGAAAATCCTCAGCTTTCAGATTTCCAAAACCATTTTGCATTACTTCTTCCAAATGTTCCACCATCAATTGTGGAGACATTTCCCCGAATTTCCGTTCAGAATTTTCAGATAAATCGTTCAGTAATTTTTCAATATTTTTTACGTTTAGATCAATAAAATGAGATTGTTTTGCAACTAAAGTTAAAATCGTTGCGACACAAACTATTTCTTCCCGCTGATTCACTACTTCTACCAACCATTTCACAACTCCACTCGGAATATTTCTGCCTTTCACGCCTCGGTTTATTTTTTCTTTTGCTGTTAAATAAACCGTAATGGTATCTCCTGCATACACCGGTTTGAAAAAGCTACAGTTTTCCAATCCGTAATTGGCGATAACGGGTCCTTTTTTTCCGGAAACGAATAATCCTGCTGCAGCCGAAAGAATAAAATATCCGTGCGCAACGGTTTTATCGAAAATAGTTCCGTTCAAAGAAGTGGCATCAGTGTGTGCGTAAAAATGATCCCAAGAAACATTAGAGAAGTTTACAATATCCGCTTCTGTTACGGTTCTTCCTGCGGTTTCCAGGGAATCGCCAATTTCTACTTCCTCAAAATATTTTCTGAATGGATGCTTATCTGAGAATTTCTGAGTTGCACCTTGTTGATAAATTTTCGTAATCGCTGTTAAAATATCCGGGGAACCTTGGATTGCGGTTTTTTGTAAAAAGAAATGCAAACCGTTTAATCCGCCCATTTCTTCGCCACCGCCGGCTCTTCCGGGTCCTCCGTGCATTAAAGTTGGAAGCGGCGAACCGTGACCGGTGCTTTCTTTGGCATTATCGCGGTTCAGAACAAAAATTCTTCCGTGAGAAGTTGCCATTTTCCAGGAAGTTTCCGCCACAAATTGATTATCGTGGGAAATAATGGAGCCTACCAAACTTCCTTTTCCGCGCTTCGCCAAAGCAGCAGCTTCTTCCGCATCTTTGTACGGCATTAATGTGGAAACCGGTCCAAAAGCTTCTACATTATGTGAAATATTTTTCTCGAAAGGTTTATCGTTATAGAATAATTTCGGGGACATAAACGATCCGTTTTCATAATCGGCATCGAGTAAATTGTGCTTTCCGTCGTAGATGAGCTCGGTTTCTGTTTTCAATAAATTGATTTTTTCTGAAACTTCATCATATTGGTCTTTTCCTGCCAAAGCGCCCATTCTGGTTTCACGGTTCAGTGGATTTCCGATTTTTACCTGATCTAAAGACTTTATTAAAGCATCCTGCACATCGCCAATCAGATTTTCTGGGACGATAATTCTGCGAATAGCTGTACATTTCTGCCCGGATTTGGTAGTCATTTCGTTCCGTACTTCTTTGATAAATAGATCAAATTCCGGAGTTCCGGGTTTTGCATCCAATCCTAAGATTGAGCAATTTAAAGAATCGGCTTCCATATTGAAACGAACCGCATTTTGTGCAATCGACGGCATCGATTTCAGTTTTTTTCCTGTGGAAGCCGAACCTGTAAACAAAACAGAATCGCCATCCTGCATAAATTCGAGCATATTTCCTGCGCTTCCGCAAATAAGCTGAATAGCTCCTTCCGGTAAAATCCCACTTTCAATCATATCCTGAAAAACAGCATGAGTAAGGAAACTTGTTGGTGTTGCAGGTTTCACAACACTCGGAACTCCGGCTAAAAGCGAAGTGGAAAGTTTTTCGAGCATTCCCCAAACCGGGAAATTATAGGCATTAATCTGCACTGAAACGCCTTCGCTTGGTGTAAGAATATGGGTTCCCAGAAAAGTTCCGTTTTTTGAAATTTTCTGCGTATCGCCATCCACCCAAAACGGAGTGTTTGGAAGTTGGCGTTTTGCTAATCCCGAATAGGTGAAAAATGTACCGAAGCCGCCTTCGATATCTACCCAAGAATCAGCGTGAGTAGCTCCTGTTTTGTAGGAAATTTCGTAATACTTTTTCTTTCTTTCAAGCAAATAAAGGGCAACTTTTTTCAGCATCTCGCCGCGATCGTAGAACGTCATTGCTGAGAGATTTTTGTAGCCAATGCTTCGTCCGTAATCCAAAGCCTGTTCGAAATTGAGACCTTGCGTATCGGCAACTGCCACTTTTTCTCCTGTTACCGAATTATAAAGCTGGGTTCCGTTTCCGTAACCTTCCTGCCATTGTCCGCAGATATAGTTTTTGAGTTTCATAAATTTGATGTGATAATGTGGTGATGTGATAATTTGGGAATATGTTAATGAAATTAATCTCTCAAAAAAACATTTCCTCTTTTATAACTCTGTTACTTGTTTTCCGATTTTATAAACGGTTCCGGTGAATTTTGCTACCAACTCTTTATTCTGATTAGTGATTTTAATATCATAAATTCCGGTTTTCCGGGTGTCTGAAACCAAAGTACTTTCCGCAAAAATGGTATCGCCTTCCCGAACTGCTTTTGTAAAATTAATCAAACAATTTAATGCTACAGAAGCATCATTGGTATTATTGGATGAAAATGCAAGTGCCGAATCTGCCAATGAAAACGTAATTCCGCCGTGAACGGTTTTCAGTCCGTTGATCATTTCTTTTCGGATGGGCATTTCCAATAAGCAATATTTTTCACGGATATCAACCAGACGAATTCCCATCCATTTTGAGAATTCGTCCTGTTTGAGCATATATTGTGCGATTTCGTAGGGTTCCATTTTTTCAATGTGATGATGTGTTAATGTGGTGATGCTATGTTGAAAAATAAAATTTCTATTTTCTATTTTCTAATTTACGAAGCAGCGGGCTTTGCCGGTATCTTTCTTCCTGATATTCTTCGTATAAATTTTGCAACGTTTCGGAGATTTTTGAAAAACCAATTTCTTTTCCCCAACCAAGTAAACCTTTCGGATAATTTACCCCTTTTTGCATTGCCATTTCAATATCTTCATCAGAAGCAATTTTCAGACGTTTGGCTTCAACTGCCTCATTTATCAACATGGAAATAATTCTCATGAAAATAATATCGTAGAGCTTTTCATCTTTTACGACATCTTGGTTCTTGGCTCCTGATTCTTGATTCTTCAAATCAGAATAATCATAAAATCCTTTTCCGGTTTTTCTTCCCAAAAGTTTGGCTTCGGACATCCTTTGTTGGAGAAGACTTGGTTTGTATTTCGGATCGTAGAAATAATCTTTGTAAACTGTTGTGGTTACAGCAAAATTCACATCAATTCCTATAAGATCCATCAATTCAAATGGTCCCATTCTGAAGTTTCCCAAATTGCGCATTGCATCGTCAATCTGTTCCGGAGTTGCGATGTTTTCTTCAGCAATCCTCAAAGCTTCACCATAAAATGGCCGCGCAATCCGGTTTACAATAAATCCGGGAATATCTTTTGCGATTACGGGAGATTTACCCCACGATTTTATTAGTTCAACTAAATTATTCGGTAAAGATTTTTCGGTTAAAAGTCCGGGGATAATTTCTACCAAAGGCATTAAAGGAGCAGGATTGAAAAAATGAATTCCCAGAAAACGACCGGGATTTTTCAGTTCCGAAGAAAGCGATGTAATGGAGATGGAAGACGTATTGGAAGCGATAATACAGCTATCCGAAACGTATTGTTCCAACTCACTGAAAACTTTAGTTTTAATTACTTTATTTTCAATAATGGCTTCAATTACCAGTTCGGAATCTTTAAGTTCCTTTAGTTCGGTACAAAATACAATTCTGTTGAAAATGGTTTCTGCCTGTTCAAAAGAAATTTTTGCTTTTTGGGCAAGCTTTTGTAAAGTATTTTCGAGATTCTGCAAAGATTTTTCGGTTTGTCCGGAGTTGGCATCATACAGAAATACACGGCATCCGTTGGTTGCTGCCACTTGTGCAATTCCAATTCCCATTGTTCCTGAACCGATGATTCCTATTTTCATAAAATTTGTCTCATTTCCAAATTAACTATTTTCCTTTATAATTGGGTTTTCTTTTTTCCAGAAATGCAGCTATCCCTTCCTGAAAATCTTCGGTTTCCGCCGCTGATTGTTGTAATATCCCTTCCAAATCCAGCTGTTGGCTCAATGTATTTTCGTAGGATTCATTAAATGCTTTTTTGGTGAGCGCAATTGCTTTGGTCGGAAGGTTGGATATTTGGGTTAGAATTGCCAGTGCATTTTCCATAAAATTTTCATCTTCAAAAACATCAGCAATCAGTCCTAAATTTTTTGCTTCGGAAGCGGATATTTTTTTCCCGGTGAAAGCCAGATAATTGGCTTGCTGCCGACCAAGAAGTTTTGGCAACCAATACGTTCCGCCAGTATCCGGAATGAGACCGATGTTCACAAAAGCTTGAGAAAAATATGAGGATTCCGTAGCCAAAGCAATATCACAAATTAAAGCGAGCATTGCTCCGGCTCCAACTGCGGGACCGTTCACTAAAGAAACGACAGGTTTTCTGCATTTTGCAATTTCCTGCACCAAAGGATTGTAATAATCGATTACCATTCGTTGGATAATCCGGTCTTCTTTCGGATTGCCCATTGATAAAGCTTCTTTAAGGTTCTGACCGGAACAGAATGCTTTTCCACGACCGGAAATGGCAATGCAGCGGATATTCTCGTTGAGACTGGATTCGTGAACAAATGTTTTTAGCTCTGAAAGCAGCGTTTTGTTAAGACTATTGAAAGTTTCTGGCTGATTGAGATAAGCAATCTGAAGTTTTCCTTCAAGTTGGGATTCTATTTCCAGTTGGGTATAATTCATAATTTTTTTTAGTTTAGAAATGGTGCGTAATCGGCATCATCTAATGACATTTGAAATAATCAAAAGGTTCGAGACAATCCAAACACTGATAGCTGGCTTTGCATAAGGTGGAACCGAATCTGCTGATTTGTTTGGTGTTTTCCGATCCGCATTTGGGACATTTTATGGGAACATTCAAATATTCTTCGCCTGCTCCTTTTTCCGGTGGAGCGATTCCGTAGTTTTTTAATTTTTCTCTGGCTTCATCGGTAATCCAATCGGTGGTCCAAACCGGAGAAATGGTGGTGATGACTTTAGCAGAAATCCCTTTTTCTTTAAAAAGTTTAATAATATCTTCTTCTATGCTGAACATTGCCGGACAAGCGGAATAGGTTGGTGTAATCGTAATTTCCGCTTCGTTTTCCGAGATCATTTTGGCATCACGAACAATTCCCAATTCCACGATATTGATAACGGGAATTTCGGGATCTGGGATTTGCTGTAATATTTCAAATAAATCTTTCAATGTAAGTAAAAGGGTTTAACAATTAGTACAGAAATTCAGCAACAATTAACAATTAACAATTAACAATTAACAATTAACAAAATTACCATTCGCAACCAGGATAAGCTCTTTGCATATATTGCAGTTCGCAAAGGATATATCCGAAATATTCTGTATGAATGCCTTTGCGACTTCCTTTCTGCATAAATGCATTTTCAGGAATCTGCATTCCGAATTCTTGAAAATCTTTCTGAATGGTTCCTTGCCATTCGTTTTCCAACATTTCGGAATCGGGAACAATTTCCAGCTTTGTTAAATTTTCCTCTTCTTCCGTTTTATCAAATAATCCACCGGTATATTCCCATAAATTTCCGACTGCATTACCGAGTCGATTTATACTTTCTTCCGTACCGTTTGCAAATACATTGAGCCAGGTTTTGGTATGGGCATAATGGTATTTTACTTCTTTCAGAGCTTTTTCTGCCAGTGCAGCCAATTGGGAATCCTGACTTTTCATCAGCTTTTCAAACAATATCTTCTGATATACTGCAAAAAAATAGGTTTTCAAGATGGTTTGCGCATAATCTCCGTTTGGGAATTCCGTAAGCTGGGCATTCAGATATTCGTGTTCGTAGCGGAGAAAAGCCAAATCGTCTTCCGATTTTCCTTCATAAAACTGGGTGGCATATTTGTAAAAAAGTGAGGACTGCCCAAGATAATCCAAAGCAATATTGGTGAGCGCGATATCTTCCTCAAGATACGGTCCTTTTCCGCACCATTCTGCAAGGCGTTGTCCCATTATCAAAGTATCGTCGGCTAATTTTAAAAGATAGTTTTTCATAATTCTTGCTTTCGGCTTTCAGCGGTCTGCTTTCGGCGTATTGCCGATTGCGGAATGCTGAAAGCTGTTTACATATTTTTTACATCATTCGGAATTTGGTAGAATGTTGGATGCCTGTACAATTTATCATCTGCAGGATCGAAAAACGCTTCCTTATCTATGCCTTCCGAAGTAACGATATATTTAGTCGGCACTACCCAAATGGAAGTTCCTTCTTTTCTTCTGGTATATACATCGCGTGCATTTTGCAGTGCCATTTCAGCGGTTGCTGCCTGTACAGTTCCTGCGTGTTTATGGGAAAGTCCGGGTTTTGTCTGGATAAAAACTTCCCACATATCGAGATTACTCATTGTCTGATTTTTTGGTTGGTTAAGATAAGAATTTTGCAGGATACTTAAAATACGATTTTGCTTCCATCGATATATACATTTTCCGCTTTCAGGCTTCCTTGCTGATACAGCACGTTTTGGAAATTATCAGTTTTAAAAGTTACAAAATCTGCTTTCATCCCTTTTTCCAGTTTGCCTCTGTCTTCTAAACTGAGTGCATAAGCGGAACGGAATGTAATTCCTGCTAAAACTTCTGCCGTGGAAAGTTTCTGATAAGTTGCCAAAATACTTGCCTGTGTAATCAGATTTCCCATTGGTGCAGAACCGGGATTCCAATCGCTGGCAATTGCTAAAATACCGTCTCGGTCTAAGATTTTTCGAGCCGGAGTATAGTTTTCACCCAATCCCAAACTCGCTCCCGGAAGTGCAGTAGCAACGGTTTGGGATTTTGCTAAAAAATCAAGATCTTCATCAGTCGTGGCTTCCAAATGATCCGCAGATTTTGCGCCGACTTCTACCGCAATCCGGGAACTTCCGGATGTGAATTGATCGGCATGAACCGTGATCTCAAAGCCCATTTTTTTTGCTTTTAATAAAAATCCTTTGCCTTCTTCCGGCTGGAACGCTGATTTTTCAATGAAAATATCAACCCGTTTTGCGAGGTTTTCTTCTTTTACTTTCGGTAAAATTTCATTTAAAATATAATTCAAATATTCTTCGTTTGTTCCGTCAAAATCTTTCGGTTTCAAATGGGCAGAAAGACAAGTGGGAACCAGAGTCGCTTTCGTCAATTCCTGTGCTTTTTTAATGACACGCAGCATTTTTAATTCATTTTCCAGATCTAATCCGTATCCCGATTTTATTTCGATGGTTGTAATTCCTAAAGAAATTAGAAAATTAATCCGCTCCAAGGTGGTTTTTAACAATTCTTCTTCCGTTACATTTCTGGTATGCTGTACCGAACTCCATATTCCGCCACCACTTTCCGCGATTTCGAGATAGGTTTTACCGGCATTACGCATTGCGAAATCATTGGCACGATTGCCACCAAAACAGATATGAGTATGGGAATCGGTAAAAGCGGGAAGCGCAATTTGCGTATCTTGTATTTTTTCTATTTCAATGGATTGCTTGGCTCTGTTAGCAATGGCGTCAAAATTTCCGACTTCAATTATTTTTCCGTTTTCCACTATAATTCCGCCGTCTTCAATAATCTCCAATTGACTGTCGGAGAGTTTTCCGCGAAGCGGAAGATGGGCTAAGGTTATGATTTGTTTAAAAGGGCCGATTAACTTCATAGAGAAAAGGTTAGAAAAATATATTTAATTTATACGATTGTCAACAATTGGTGATAAACTGGAGATATTGTCTTATCAAGGAATCTCATTAATAAAGTTCAAATTTACTTAAAATTTCCCATTTCAAGCCATACTTCTGTCTTTGCTTCAACCAAAATTTCATTACCTTTGAAACAGTAAAAACCGAAAAACGATGCCCGATTTCTTACACGCCGATAAAGAAAATTATTCCGATGAAGATTTGATGCAGGAAGAAAAAATCCGTCCGCAAAGTTTTCGTGATTTTGCAGGACAGAGAAAAACTTTGGATAATCTCGAAGTTTTTGTGGCGGCTGCAAAAAACAGAACTGCAGCTCTGGATCACGTTTTGCTTCACGGTCCGCCAGGATTGGGAAAAACAACTTTGGCGCACATTATCGCCAATGAATTGGGCGTGAACTGCAAAATAACTTCGGGTCCTGTTCTGGACAAACCAGGAAGTTTAGCCGGACTTTTAACCAATCTGGAGGAAAATGATGTTTTGTTTATCGACGAAATCCACCGGCTTTCACCAATAGTGGAAGAATATCTGTATTCCGCAATGGAAGATTATAAAATTGACATTATGCTGGAAACCGGACCCAATGCCCGAAGCGTACAAATTGGACTGAATCCTTTTACGTTAGTTGGAGCAACCACCCGAAGCGGAATGCTCACCAAACCAATGCTCGCCAGATTCGGGATCCAAAGCCGATTAGAATATTATACGGTAGAACTTTTGGGAATGATTATCGAAAGAAGTGCAAGAGTTTTGGGCGTAAAAATTTATGAAGATGCTGCGCTGGAAATCGCAAGAAGAAGCCGTGGAACGCCGAGAATTGCCAACGCACTTTTACGCAGAGTTCGGGATTTTGCAGAAATTAAAGGAAACGGCGAAATCGAAATCGGCATTACGAAATTTGCCCTGAATTCTTTGAACGTGGATGAATTTGGTTTGGATGATATGGACAACCGAATTATGCGCGTAATGATTGAAAATTTTAAAGGAAAACCTGTAGGAATTTCTGCTTTGGCAACTTCCATCGGCGAAAATCCGGAAACTTTGGAGGAAGTATATGAACCGTTTCTGATTCAGGAAGGTTTTATCATCAGAACTCCGAGAGGAAGAGAAGCAACGGAAAAAGCGTATCAGCATTTGGGAATTTATAAACCGAGAAAACCTGATGAGCTTTTTTAGTTCAAGGTTCAAGGTTATGAAAATTTTTATCTTTTGCTTCTTTATCTCTGTTTTTTGCTTCGGACAGGAAGACCCGAATTGGTATGGATTTTATAATTCGGATTCCACAAAAATAGGGTTCAAAGATGTGAAAGGAAATATTAAAATTGAACCGAAATTTCAACCTGCGATGATGAGTCAGGTTTTCAAAAATGTAATTGCGGTTTTGGAATATGCGGGAAATAATCGTAATGAACAGTATTATCTTAACAAAAACGGAAAAAAATTCGGGAAAGACAGCGTTTATATTTTTGATTTTGAATATGCTGTAGAATCTGAAGGGAAAATAAAATTCCGGGACAGAAAAACAGACAAAGTTGGTTTTTTCGATAATACAGGAAAAGTAGTAATTCCTGCCATTTATAATGATGCCGGAGATTTCCATAACGGGATTGCGATGATTATGAAAGACGGCGTCCGGAAATGCTGGAAAGAAGACAATGGAAATCAGCCGGAATATCCGAACTGTGAACATTGGTCTTGGGAAGGAAAAACAATGATGATCAACACCAAAAATCAAGAACTTTTTGAGATTCCGGAAAAGTATCTTATCATATCTATTGATTATGATAATATTTATAAAAACTTCAAACTGAACGAAAAGGTAAATCCGGACATTTACACTTCCTACAAAGGAAATGATGGGAATATGTATTCTTTTTACAACTCCGAAAAGGATTTCAAAAAATGGTTTGAAACAGTATTTTTACCCAATTTTAAAACCTACGGAAAAATATTGGAAAAATATTATGCTGACACTGTTTCTTGGAGAAATAATGAAAAAGAAAAGAATATCAGCAAAACTGTTTTTCTGAAAAATTATGATAAAAAAATCAATACACTTATCAAAGAATATTTGCAAAAAAAATATGATATTGATTTTTTTGATGAAAATACCTTTAAAGAACCAGAAAATAATATTTCCATTAATGTACAACTGACTTCAAAAATTGAAGACCACAATCCGGAAAGTGCGGTAAAGTTTCATTATGAAAATATCGTTTTCAAGAAAATCGGAGACCGTTTTTATATCACCAATGCTCCCTAAAAAATGTTTATTCCAAAAATCTACAGCAGCGAAGATCTTTTATTGATGAAGCAAATCATCAGCGAGAATGCTTTTGCACTTCTAATCTCCGAAAAAAAGAAATTATTTGCCACCCATTCCATGTTTCTAGGAAATGAGAAAAACGAGAATTTTTATCTGGAAACCCATCTTTCAAAAGCCAATTTTCAGGCAAAAGTTCTGGAAAATGGTGACGAAGTCTTATGCGATTTCCTGGGTGCACATTCCTATATTTCGTCTTCGTGGTACGATCACAAAAATGTTTCTACGTGGAATTATGAAGCCGTACAAGTGCGCGGAAAAGTGGAACTGATGAACGATGAAGAACTTTATGAGCATCTCCGTAAGCTGACTTTCAAATATGAAAAAACACAGAAATGTCCGGTTTTTGTAGAAAATATGGGTGATGATTTTGTGAAAAAAGAAATGAAAGGTGCTTTCGGATTAAAAATCGCTCCGACTGAAATATTTATTGCACAAAAACTTTCGCAAAACAGAAAAGAAAACGATTTCCGGAACATTATTTCCGAATTGGAAAAAGGAAACGAAAACGAGCGTAAAATTGCAGAGAAAATGAGAAAAATTAACCTTTTTTGATTTTACAAAATACTGATAAACAACTAATTAATAAATTTTTCATGGAAGTTTCGCTACCAGAAATTCGGGAGAAAATTTCAAAATACAGTAGATGATTTTCCATTTCCAATTGGGAACGATCACAAAAGAATCTTTTGCATCTACAATATATTTTGCAACGTAACCGGGTTCCATAATCAGGTTTTTGTTCAGATCCAAACCTTCATTAATTTTGGTATTGATGTAGCCCATTACCAAAACATTTACTTTAATTTTCCGGGAAGCAACTTCCTGCCGAAGTCCGGCTAAATATTGGGTGAACGCTGATTTTGTACTTCCGTAAATAAAATTTGATTTTCGTCCGCGAACTCCTGACAATGAAGACAATCCGATAATGCGTTCCAGATTTTTATTGGAATGGTCCATCGCAATAATATTCAGGATGGAAACCGCACCTGCATAATTGGTTTTCATCATTTTGAAGACACTTTCAAAATCCTGAAAAGCCTCATTATTCTGAACTAGAAAACCTGCAGCATACACCACGATATGTGGTTTTGTGATTAAAGAATCATAAAAATATTGGTGTGAAGAAAAATCCTCTGCATCGAAATGCTTCAGTTCGATTTTTGATTTGTCAATTTGGTTTTCATCCACAAAACTTTCAAAAGACCTCAAATTCCGGGAAGCAGCGATTACGGAAAATCCTTTTTGAAGATACCGCAAAATGCTCTGTCTCGCTACATCGGAATTGGCGCCGAGAATAAGAACGGTTTTCATCCAATTATTCCCTGATTAAAGGCATTGTGGAACATCTTAATAGTCCACCCATTTTAGAAATTTCACGATACGGAATTTCTTCCACTGTTATTCCCCATTCTTCCCGAAGATGATTATTAAGCCTCGTAAAAGCTTTATCCGAAACTACTATTTCCTGGGAAATGGAAAATATATTGGGGTTCATCTCGAACATTTCCTGATCGGTAACATGGAAGCAGTTTTCTTCACCAAAAATATCGATTACCAACTGGTAGTCGCTTTCGTCCACAAAACCGCTTTTGTAAATGATGCATTTGTCTTTTCCAATCGGATTGAAGGTGCAATCCAAATGGAGAATTCCTTTGTAAGGATCTTTGTCGTTCTTTTTCAGATCAAGGTCGATAAAGCGTTTTTTGGGGAAATATTCTTTTAAAATTTCGATGGCGTATTCGTTGGTTCTTGCGGTTTTAAAACTTCTGTAATCTGGACTGTAGCAGGTTCCCACAAACACGAAATCGTTCCATACAATTACATCTCCACCTTCGATATGTGCAGTTTCGGGAAGATTGATTATATGCTTCCATCCTACTCTTGCAAAAATTTTCCGGTAAGCATCCTGTTCGTTATAGCGATCTTCGATGATATTGGAGATGATCATTTTATCGTCAATTACAAAGGCAACATCGCGTGCAAAAACCTGATTGTAATCTTTGATTAAACTTGGACGATATACTTCCACATCGTATTTTTTCAGAACTGCTTCGAAGGCATCCATCTCCAAAGTGATGTCTTTTTCTTTTGGATAAATCCCATTTTCTATGGTATTATAGGATTTTGCATCATAGCTTTCATCCAAAGTAGGATCTTCACCCATCGAATTTGGCAGTCCGAGAACTACCGCTTTTAATTTTCCGGTTTCGTTTGTAATGTTGAGTTTCATAAAATGTCGTCTTTTACAAATATACGTATTGCGGAGTTGGCGACAAAATCTTGTTTTCACCCTTGATCTGGGTTTTGTTCTTTATCTTAGATTCCATAAAAAAACTCTTGGAAAATCCAAGAGTTTTGATTTTATTTTCAGGGAATCTATCTTGCTTCGATAGGTACATAATTTCTGTTTGTAGCACCTTGATATACTTGTCTTGGTCTTCCAATCGGATCGCCGTGAAGTCTCATTTCTTTCCATTGGGAAATCCATCCTGGTAATCTTCCCAATGCAAACATTACGGTAAACATTTCTGTTGGGATTCCTAATGCTCTGTATATGATTCCTGAATAGAAATCGACATTTGGATACAGTTTTCTGCTTACGAAATAATCGTCTTCCAATGCATGTCTTTCTAGCTGTAATGCGATATCCAGCGCTTTGTCTTCGATGCCTAATGCATCTAAAAGATCGTCTGCTGCTTTTTTAATAATTTTCGCTCTCGGATCGAAATTTTTATAAACTCTGTGACCGAATCCCATCAATCTGAAATTGTCGTCTTTATTTTTGGCTTTTTCCACATATTTCGCAACATCGCCACCATCTTTCTCAATCATTTCGAGCATTTCGATTACCGCTTGGTTTGCTCCACCGTGAAGTGGTCCCCAAAGTGCGGAAATCCCCGCAGAAACAGAAGCAAATAATCCGGTATGTGCAGAACCAACCATTCTTACCGTAGAAGTAGAACAGTTCTGTTCGTGATCGGCGTGAAGAATGAGTAGTTTGTCTAATGCATCTACAACTACAGGATCAATTTCGAATTCTTCGTAAGGACGGCGGAAACACATTTTATAGAAATTTTCTACATAGTTCAGGTTATTGTCTCCGTGGTTGATGGGCAAACCTTGCTTTTTCCGGTAAGTCCAGGCGCAAAGATGAGAAAATTTTGCAATCAGCATTTCCGCAGCGTGATCCAAATCTTCTTTGGAACTTACGTCCACCGCTTTAGGGTTGAAAGCCGTCAAAGCTGAAGTTAATGATGATAAAACGCCCATTGGATGTGCAGAACGCGGGAAGACATCGATTAGTCTTTTCATTTCATCAGCGATGTAATTGTACTTTTTGATGCCTTTTTCAAATTTAGTAAACTGGTCTTTGTTTGGTAATTCCCCATTAAGCAGAAGATACATTACTTCTGTAAAGTTTGATTTTTCAGCGATCTGCTCAATAGGATAACCTCTGTAATACAATTCGCCTTTATCACCATCAAGATAAGTGATTTCACTAATGGTAGCACCTGTATTTTTATATCCTAAATCCAGTGTTATAAGCCCTGTTTGGTCTCTTAATTTTGAAATATCTATTCCTCTGTCTCCGAGAGTGCTATCTACAACAGGATATTCATAAGCATTCCCATTATAGTTCAATACAACTTTATTGTCTGACATTATTATAAATTTTTGATAAATATAAGCAAATACGGTCAAAAATCAAACGTGATTTCTGTTATGTTTTTATTAAAAAAATCTATTAAAAAAATTTGTTTAGCAAAGAGTTTCTTTTTGAAAGCTTTCTACTCATTTGTTCCTCTAAATAAAATAATAGCATTTGACGGTTTTCAAATGCTTTATTATTTTAACTTTGTCAAAGTTTGAATCTTTGACAAAGTTTTGTAAAATCTGCTTTTGCTACGATTTATTTTTTAATTTTAAAGGCGTTTAATCCCGGGAATATTGCTGTTTCTCCCAAAGCTTCTTCAATTCTTAAAAGCTGGTTGTACTTTGCCATTCTGTCTGATCGCGAAGCGGAACCTGTTTTAATCTGACCACAATTGCAAGCTACTGCAAGATCCGCAATCGTGGAATCCTCAGTTTCTCCGGAACGGTGCGACATTACGGTTGTGTATTTGTTATTTTGTGCCATTTGTACGGTATCCAATGTTTCGGAAAGCGAACCGATCTGGTTTACTTTCACTAAAATTGAATTGGCAATATCTTCTTTAATTCCTCTGGAAAGTCTTTCTACATTGGTTACAAACAAATCATCACCTACCAGCTGAACTTTATCTCCAATTTTTTCGGTAAGTAGTTTCCAGCCTTCCCAATCGTTTTCGTGCATTCCGTCTTCAATTGAGATAATTGGATATTTACTTGCCAATTCTGCAAGATAATTTACCTGTTCGCTTCTGTTGAATTTTGCAGAATCAGGTGTTTGGAATTTCGTGTAGTCATAAATTCCGTCTTTATAAAATTCTGATGCCGCACAATCCAAAGCAATCATTACATCATCTCCCGGTTTGTAGCCAGCTTTTTCTATTGCCTGGAGCAAAGTATCCAGCGCATCTTCCGTTCCTTTGAAAGTTGGGGCAAAACCTCCTTCATCACCAACTGCTGTGGATAAACCTCTGGAATGAAGAATGGTTTTTAGGTTGTGGAAAATTTCAGTTCCTTTTCTCAAAGCGTGTGAAAAAGAATCGGCTTTTACAGGCATAATCATAAATTCCTGAAATGCAATGGGTGCATCGGAATGCGAACCGCCGTTAATCACATTCATCATCGGAACAGGAAGTGTATTGGCGTTTACTCCGCCTACATATTTGTAAAGCGGCATTCTGAGTTCTGTAGCCGCAGCTTTTGCAGCGGCCAAAGAAACTCCGAGAATTGCGTTTGCACCAAGATTTCCTTTGTTTGGAGTTCCGTCAACCTCTATCATTATCTGGTCGATAAGATTCTGTTCAAAAACGGGAATCCCAATAATTTCCGGGGCGATAACTTCTCTTACATTTTCCACCGCTTTCAGAACTCCTTTTCCAAGAAAATCCGAGCCTCCGTCTCTCAGTTCTACTGCTTCGTGTTCTCCAGTAGAAGCTCCGGAAGGCACTGCTGCACGTCCCATTGCTCCGCTTTCTGTAAATACGTCTACCTCAATCGTAGGGTTTCCTCTGGAATCTAGAATTTGTCTTGCTTCAATGTAAGAAATATAACTCATTGTTTTTTGCTTTAAATTAGATACAAAATTACTTAATTTTAAATAAATTAAAGTGATTCTGCTGGTATTTTAGTATAATTTTTGATAGGTTTATGAAAATATAATCTTATGAGAAAAATAATTTTAACATCCGCATTCTTTTCTTTACTGGTGATTTCATGTAATAAAGCCAAAAACAACGGAAATGATGACCGAAAAGAAGAAACAATAAGCTACAAAGCTTCAGACGGAAGTCGTGCCAATGTTCTTTTAGTAAGTTCTTCCAAAGAAAATACAATGACGATAAGAGCCAACAATCAGAAATTCCAGCTGGATAAAAAATCGGATACGGAATATGAAAGAAATGGAGTGAAAGCTGAGATCAAAGGTGATTCTTTATTTATTATACAGGATAATATGACTATTCCTTTGGTGAAGGATTTATGATAATTTTCAAAAGCCTTGTCAAGGTTTAAAACCTTGACAAGGCTGATGTACAAACTTTGACGAAATAAAAAAGCCGTTCAAAAAATTGAACGGCTTTATTTATCTGAAAAAATCTTAATTATTCCTCAGTTTTTTCTTCTGCAGCATCTGCTTTAGGTTCTTCAGTTGCTTCTGCAACCGGCTCTTCTGCTTTAGCTTCAGTTTTTGGAGCAGCTTCTACTACAGCAGTTTCTGCTTTCTTAGTAGTTCTTCTGCTTCTTCTTGTAGCTTTTTTCTCTTCAGCATTCGGATTGTAAAGCTCGTTGAAATCTACCAGTTCGATAAGCGCAGTATCAGCAGCATCACCAGGACGGAATCCTGTTTTGATGATTCTGGTGTATCCTCCGTTTCTTTCAGCAATTTTCGGTGCTACTGTTCTGAAAAGTTCAGTAACTGCTTCTTTGCTTTGAAGGTAAGAGAAAACTGTTCTTCTGTTATGGGTAGTATCTTCTTTAGCTTTAGTCAAGATAGGTTCAACATATACTCTCAAAGCTTTTGCTTTGGCAACAGTAGTGTTGATTCTTTTATGCTCGATAAGAGAACAAGCCATATTAGAAAGCATTGCGCTTCTGTGTGAAGCTGTTCTTCCTAAGTGATTGAATTTTTTACCGTGTCTCATTGTTTATTATTTATCAGCGTCAAGTTTATATTTTGCAACGTCAAAACCGAAGTTCAGTCCTTTTGCGTGAACCAGTTCTTCAAGTTCTGTCAGAGATTTCTTCCCGAAATTTCTGAATTTCATCAAATCAGACTTACTGTAAGAAACGAGTTCTCCAAGGGTTTCTACTTCTGCAGCTTTCAGGCAGTTCAGGGCTCTTACGGAAAGATCCATATCTGCTAATTTCGACTTCAGAAGTTGTCTTGTATGTAAAGTTTCTTCATCGTACTGGATGGATGCTTTCACGGCTTCGGTTTCCAAAGTAATTCTCTCATCGGAGAACAACATAAAATGGTAAATTAAAATTTTGGAAGCTTCTGTTAAAGCGTTTTGTGGGCTGATGGAACCATCGGTTTCAATATCCAGAACGAGTTTTTCGTAGTCTGTTTTTTGCTCTACACGATAATTTTCAACTGCGTACTGAACTTTTTTGATCGGCGTGTAAATAGAATCAATCGCTATTGTTCCTACCGGCGCGTTGTTGGATTTATTCTGTTCTGAAGGAACGTATCCTCTGCCTTTTTCAATATTGAAAGTAATTTCGAAATTGACTTCTTTGTTCATTGTGCAGATCACCAAATCGGGATTCAGTATTTCGAATCCGCTGATTGATTTTCCTAAATCTCCTGCTGTTACCGTATTTTGTTTAGAAACTTTGGCGGTTACCTGCTCATTTGCCTGATTTTCATCTTTGACTTTCAGTCTCAATTGTTTAAGATTAAGAATGATTTCGGTAACATCCTCGATAACTCCGGGAATTGTTGAAAACTCGTGCTCTACACCTTCAATTTTGATAGACGTAATAGCATATCCTTCGAGAGAAGAAAGTAATACTCTTCTCAAAGCATTACCGATGGTAAGTCCGAATCCTGGTTCCAAAGGTCGGAATTCGAACTGACCTTTGAATTCATCGGAATTCAACAGAATTACTTTATCGGGTTTTATGAATTGTAAAATTGCCATATTTTTGGTTGGGTTGAGCAAAAATTTATTAATAAATTATTTAGAGTAAAGTTCGACGATCAGGTTTTCTTTAATGTCTTCCGGAATTTGGATTCTTTCAGGAGCACCAATGAATGTACCTTCTTTTTTCTCGTCGTTGAACTGTAACCACTCGTAATTTGCTTTTGAAGCAAGAGCGTCTGCTACTACTTCCAAAGATTTGGATTTTTCTCTCACTGCGATAACATCACCTGCTTTCACAAGATAAGAAGGGATGTTCAGGATTTCACCGTTTACAGTAATGTGTCTGTGAGAAACCAGCTGTCTTGCGGCAGGTCTTGTTTTTGCAAAACCGAATCTGTACACTACGTTATCCAATCTGGATTCGCAAAGTTGCAGAAGCACTTCCCCTGTTACGCCTTTGCTTCTTTGAGCTTTTTCGTACAGGTTGGCAAATTGTCTTTCCAGAATTCCGTAGGTATATTTAGCTTTTTGTTTTTCAGCTAACTGTATTGCGTATTCGGATTTTTTTGCTCCTCTTCTTTTATTAGGACCGTGTTGTCCTGGTGGTTGGTTTTTTCTTTTTTCGAAGTTTTTGTCACTTCCGTAGATTGCAGCACCAAACTTTCTGGCAATCTTCGTTTTAGGTCCAATATATCTAGCCATAATGGTAAATTGTAAAAATTATACTCTTCTTCTTTTTGGTGGTCTGCATCCGTTGTGCGGCATAGGAGTCACATCAACGATTTCACTTACTTCAATCCCTGAATTGTGAATGGATCTGATGGCAGATTCTCTACCTGCACCAGGACCTTTTACAAAAACTTTCACTCTTCTCAGTCCTGCTTCGTGTGCAACATTGGCACAGTTTTCCGCAGCCATCTGAGCAGCGAAAGGAGTATTCTTTTTAGAACCTCTGAATCCCATTTTACCGGCAGATGCCCAAGAGATTACTTCTCCGTTTTTATTGGTCAAAGAAATGATGATGTTATTGAAGGAAGCTTGAATATGCGCTTCGCCAATAGCTTCAACTTTTACTTTTCTTTTCTTAACTACTTTTGTTTGTTTTGCCATAATTCCTAACGATTATTTACTTGCCTTTTTCTTGTTAGCAACAGTTTTTCTTCTTCCTTTACGGGTTCTAGAATTGTTTTTCGTTCTTTGGCCTCTTAAAGGTAATCCTAGTCTGTGACGTATTCCTCGTTGGCATCCTATGTCCATCAATCTTTTGATGTTCAATTGCACTTCAGAACGCAGTTCACCTTCTACTTTTACGTTTTCGGTGATGTAGTTTCTGATGGCAGCCAATTCATCGTCATTCCATTCGTTGACTTTCTTGTCTTCGCTGATACCGGCAGCTTTCAGGATTTCAGAAGCTGTGCTTCTTCCGATCCCGTAGATGTAAGTTAAACCGATAACACCTCTTTTGTTTTTTGGTAAATCAATACCTGAAATTCTCGCCATAATTTAGCCTTGTCTTTGTTTAAATTTTGGGTTCTTCTTGTTGATTACAAACAGTACACCTTTTCTGCGTACGATTTTGCAATCAGCACTTCTTTTTTTAATTGATGCTCTAACTTTCATTTGATATTTGCTTATGCTTTTGGCAATCAGCTTTCGGCTTTTGGCTTTTGGCTTTTTGCATTTATGTTAAAAAAAAATATTCTTCTTACGAAAAATTAATATCTAAAAGTAATTCTTCCTTTTGTAAGGTCATAAGGAGACATTTCCAGTTTCACCTTATCGCCGGGAAGAAGTTTGATGTAATGCATTCTCATTTTACCGGAGATATGTGCGATAAGAATATGCCCATTTTCCAGCTCTACACGAAACATTGCGTTCGACAATGCTTCTACGATTACACCATCCTGTTCAATATGTTTTTGCTTTGCCATATCTCTGATTACAAGTTTGATGTTCTTGACAATTTGGATTGCATCAAGCCATCATAATGGTGGTTCAGCAGATATGTATTGATTTGCTGAACGGTATCCAGGATAACTCCCACCATAATCAGAAGTGATGTACCCCCGAAAAACAGGGCAAATCTATCCGTCTGAACAAAGCTTCCGTGTAATAACGCCGGAAGGACTGCAAAGATAGCTAAAAATATTGAACCCGGCAAAGTGATTTTCGACAGGATATCATCCAGATAATCTGAAGTTTCTTTCCCTGGTCTTACCTTAGGAATGAGCCCTCCGTTTCTCTTCAGATCATCTGCCATTTGGTTTACCGGAATGGTAATGGCTGTGTAGAAGAAAGAGAAAATTATAATTAGCAACGCAAATAATACGTTATATTGCCAGCTGAATACATTTTTGAATCCTGCTAAAAACGTGTTAGACTCATCTACTTTTGTGAGCAATCCCGGAACGAACATCAGCGCTTGTGCAAAGATAATTGGCATTACACCGGCAGCGTTCACCTTTAGAGGAATCCACTGTCTTGCACCTTGCATCAGATTTCTGTTTACTCCACCTCTTGCCTGTGCTCTACTTACATACTGAATCGGAATTTTTCTTACAGCAACTGACAATATAATTGCTAAGAAAACAACCAGCATCCAGAAAAGAACTTCGATAAGAATCATAATGGTTCCCATTCCGCCTTTTCCTGTCTGTGTAGAAACTTCCTGAATGAAAGATGCTGGAAGGTCTGCCAGAATCCCCACCATAATAAGGATGGAAATCCCGTTTCCGATGCCTTTATCTGTAATCTTTTCTCCGAGCCACATTGCAAAAACGGATCCGGCAACCAATATTACGATACTTGGCAACCAGAACATAATGGAGTTCGGTTCTACATAATAAGCCTGGTGAAACTGAGAGTAAGGCAGAAACATTCCGGTAATGGAAGCCAAATATGAAGGAGCCTGAACCAAACATACACCAATGGTTAGCCATCTGGTAATCTGATTCAGGGTATTTCTACCGCTTTCTCCGTCTTTCTGTAATTTTTGAAGATAAGGAATAGCCATTCCCATCAACTGTACAATGATGGAAGCAGAGATATACGGCATAATACCTAAAGCCATAATCGAAGCACGGCTGAATGCACCTCCTGTAAACGATGAAAGCAAACCGAGAAGACCTGCTCCCTGCTTGCTGCCACCTTGATTTTGGTATTGATCCAAAAGACTTCCTACTTCTGCCATATTGATAGCAGGTAAGGAAATATAAGATGCGAATCTATACACTAAAATTAATCCTAATGTGTAAAGGATTTTTTCCCTTAGTTCTTTAAGATTCCAAATATTTTTAAGTGTTTGTATAAATCCTTTCATTAGTAAATTTTAAAGGGTAATTGCTTTTCCGCCTGCTTTTGAGATAAGCTCTTCAGCGGATTTTGTGAATTTATCAGCAGAGATGGAAACACCGGATTTCAGTTCTCCTCTTCCCATAATCTTTACTAATTCATTTTTAGAAGCCAATCCGTTTGCTACCAAAACTTCCTTTGTAATATCTCCGGAAATGTTTTTAGTATCTATAAGGGTTTGGATGGTGTCTATATTAATTGCTCTGAATTCTTTTCTGTTCACATTATTGAATCCGAATTTCGGTAATCTTCTTTGTAAAGGCATTTGTCCACCTTCGAAACCGATTTTCTGAGAATATCCGGCTCTTGATTTCTGACCTTTGTGTCCTTTTGTGGAAGTTCCTCCTTTTCCGGATCCTTGTCCTCTACCAATTCTTTTGGAATTGTGTGTAGAACCGCTTGCAGGTTTTATGTTGTTTAAATTCATTTTTGTTTGGATTTAAGATTTGAGATTTGAGATTTGAGATTTGAGATTCAAGATGGTTGTCCAGAATCTCTTGTCTCTCATCTCGTGTCTATATTCTATTTTTGAACTTCTACTAAATGACTCACTGCTGCTACCATTCCTAAGATGGATGGGGTAGCTTCGTGTTCTACAACTTGGTGAAGTTTTTTTAGTCCTAATGCTTCAAGCGTTCTTTTTTGGGTTTTTGTTCTCCCAATAGCGCTTCTTACTTGTTTTACTTTGATTGTTGCCATTGTTTGAGTTATGATTAACCGTTAAACACTTTGCTTAATGAAACACCTCTCATTCTTGCAATTTCTTCAGGTCTTCTGATATCCAATAATGCTTTGAAAGTTGCTTTCACTACATTGTGAGGGTTGGAAGATCCTTTGGATTTTGAAAGAATATCGTGGATTCCTGCAGATTCCAATACCGCTCTTACTGCACCACCGGCAATAAGCCCGGTACCGTGAGAAGCTGGTCTCAGGAAGATATCTGCACCTCCGTATCTTGCGGAAGTTTGGTGAGGAATGGTGTGGTTCATTACAGGAACTTTCACAAGATTTTTCTTTGCATCTTCTACTGCTTTTGCAATAGCTGAAGCTACTTCTTTGGATTTTCCTAAACCGAAACCAATAGTTCCTGCTTCGTCTCCTACAACAACGATTGCTGAAAATCCGAATGCTCTACCTCCTTTGGTTACTTTGGTTACTCTGTTTACAGCTACGAGACGATCTTTAAGTTCTAATCCTCCCGGTTTTACTTTTTCTATATTATCTATTCCTAACATAATTTCCGAAATTTAATTGATTAGAATTTGAGTCCGCCTTCTCTCGCACCATCAGCAAGAGCTTTCACTCTTCCGTGGTATACGAAACCGTTTCTGTCGAACACTACATTTTCGATTCCTGCTGCTTTGGCTTTTTCAGCGATTGCTTTACCTACTGCTGCAGAAACTTCTATTTTTGTTCCTTTAGCGTCTACTCCTTTTTCTCTGGAAGAAGCTTGTGCTAAAGTTTTACCATCTTTATCATCGATTAACTGAGCGTAAATTTCTTTATTACTTTTGTATACAGATAATCTTGGCAGTTCAGCAGAGCCGGAGATTTTCCCTCTAACTCTTCTTTTGATTCTGATTCTTTTTTGTACTTTATTTAGTGCCATTTCTTAATTATTTATTAAGCAGATTTACCAGCTTTACGTCTAACATTTTCTCCTACGAATCTTACTCCTTTTCCTTTGTATGGCTCAGGTTTTCTAAACGAACGGATTTTTGCAGTTACCATTCCCAGAAGCTGTTTGTCGTGAGACGCTAAAGTAATAATCGGATTTTTACCTTTTTCAGTCAATGTATCTACTTTTATTTCGGAAGGAAGTTCCAGTACGATACCGTGAGAGAATCCAAGAGCCAACTCCAGTTTTTGTCCTGCGTGTGATGCTCTGTATCCTACTCCTACAAGTTCCAATTGTTTGGTGAATCCTTCTGAAACACCCACAACCATATTATTGATTAACGCTCTGTAAAGACCGTGTAATGCTTTGTGTTGTTTAGAATCTGACGGACGGTTTACCGTAAGTTCTCCGTCTTTTTGTTCTAAAGTAATTCCTGCGGTAAGTTCCTGGGTAAGTTCCCCTTTTGAACCTTTTACTGTTACTACGCCGTCTTTCTCGGTGATGGTAACTCCTGCTGGAATTGTTATAATTGCTTTACCAATTCTTGACATTTTCCTTTGATTAAAAATTAATAAACATAGCAGATTACTTCACCGCCTACTTTTTCTTCTCTGGCTTTTTTATCGGTCATTACTCCTCTGGAAGTTGAGATAATAGCCACACCCAAACCGTTGAGTACTCTTGGAAGTTCTGCTGAACCTTTGTACTGTCTCAAACCTGGTCTTGAAGCTCTTTGGATGCTTTTGATAGCCGGTTTGTTGGTTTGTTTGTCATACTTCAAAGCGATTTTGATATTTCCCTGAACAGCGTTGTCTTCGAACTTGTAGTTCAAGATGTAACCCTGGTCAAACAAAATTTTCGTAATCTCCTTTTTGATTTTCGATGCAGGAATTTCCACCACTTTGTGGCCTGCGCTTTGTGCGTTCCTTACTCTGGTCAGGAAATCTGAAATTGGATCTGTTACCATTTTTCTATTTTAAATTATTGGTTGATGATAATCAGTTTTGATTTTAGATTCAAGAACCAAGATTCAAGATTTACGTCTTGCTTCGTGGCTCTTGGTTCTTGAATCTATAATCAACTTGATTATCTGGATTGTTTAAATTGTTACCAACTTGCTTTTCTTACTCCCGGGATAAGTCCTTGGTTTGCCATTTCACGGAAGGTTACTCTGGAAATACCGAATGTTCTCATATATCCTCTTGGTCTTCCTGTAAGTTTACATCTGTTGTGCAATCTGACAGGAGAAGCGTTTTTAGGAAGTTTTTGTAATGCTTCGTAATCACCGGCTTCTTTCAAAGCGTGTCTTTTCGCAGCATATTTAGCAACAAGTGCTTCTCTTTTGCGCTCACGCGCTTTCATTGATTCTTTAGCCATTTCTTAGTTCTTTTTGAATGGTAAACCGAAGTGGGTTAATAATGCTTTTGCTTCTTTATCAGTTTTTGCTGATGTAACGAAAGTGATATCCATACCCTGGATTTTTTTCACTTTGTCGATTACGATTTCCGGGAAAATGATTTGCTCGGTAATACCCAAGTTGTAATTTCCTCTTCCATCGAAACCGTCAGCTTTGATTCCTGAAAAATCTCTGATTCTTGGTAATGCTGAAGAAGTAAGTCTGTCTAAGAACTCATACATTTTGTTGGCTCTCAAGGTTACTTTTGCTCCTACCGGCATTCCTTTTCTCAGTTTGAAGGCAGCTTCGTCTTTCTTAGAGATCGTTCCTACTGCTTTTTGTCCTGTAATTGCTGTAAGCTCTTCTACTGCGTAATCGATGATTTTTTTATCGGCAGTTGCGTCTCCTAAACCTTGTGAAATAACGATTTTCTCCAATTTAGGAACCTGCATTACAGATTTGTAGCCAAATTCTTCCATCATTGCGGGAACAATTTGTTCTTTGTATGCTTTTTTTGGTCTTGCTATAAATTCCATCGTTTAATTATTAAATTGTTTCACCGGTTGTTTTAGCAACTCTTACTTTTTTATCACCGTCTACTTTGTATCCTGTTTTTGTAGCTTTTCCGTTTTTGTCCACCAATGCTACGTTGGAGATGTGTAAAGAGGCTTCTCTTTCTACGATTCCACCTTGTGGATTTTGTGCGGATGGTTTTACGTGTTTTTTAATCACGTTGATTCCTGCTACGATCACTCTTGGATCTTTACCTTCTTTTCTGATCACTTCAAGAACTTCACCTTTACCACCTTTGTTTTTTCCGGTAGTAACGATTACGTTGTCTCCTCTTTTTATTTTAACTTTTGTCATGTTTTAAGATTTTAGATTTTAGATTTTAGATTTTAGATGAACGATAAATTTCAAATAATCCAAAATTTAAAATTTATAATTTAAAATTATTATAAAACTTCTGGAGCTAGTGAAATGATTTTCATATACTCTTTGTCTCTCAACTCACGGGCAACCGGTCCGAAAACACGGGTTCCTCTCATATCTCCTGCAGCGTTGAGAAGAACACAAGCGTTGTCTTCGAATTTGATGTAAGATCCATCTTTTCTACGAACTGCTTTTTTTGTTCTTACTACTACTGCTTTGGAAACTTGTCCTTTTTTAGCGTTTCCTGATGGTGTAGAATCTTTGATAGTAACAACGATTTTATCACCAACTGAAGCATATCTTCTTCTGGTTCCTCCCAGAACTCTGATCACCAATACTTCTTTAGCACCTGTGTTATCAGCAACTTTTAATCTTGATTCTGTTTGTAACATTATTACTTAGCTTTTTCTATGATTCTTACTAATCTCCATCTCTTACTTTTGCTCATAGGGCGGGTTTCTTGGATAAGAACGGTATCGCCTTCGTTGCACTCGTTGTTCTCGTCGTGTGCGGTATATTTTTTCGTTTTCAAAACGAATTTTCCGTACATCGGGTGTTTCATTCTCATTGTTTCGCTAACAACAATAGTTTTTTCCATTTTGTTGCTGGAAACAACTCCGATTCTTTCTTTTCTTAAATTTCTGTCCATTTCAAAAAGGAATTATTGTTTGTTAGTTAACGCTGTATTTAGTCTTGCGATTGTTTTTCTCAAATCTCTGATTTGGATTGGATTTTCTACTGGGCTGATCTTGTGTGCCAATTTCAGTTTTGTATAATTGGCTTTTGCATCTGCCAACTGTGCATTTAAATCCTCAACGCTTAAATTTTTAATTTCAGCTTTTTTCATTATATCAAAGATTATTCGGGTTTAACAAAATCGTTTGCAACTATAAATTTGGTCACTACAGGAAGTTTTTGTGCTGCAAGTCTGAGGGCTTCTTTCGCTACTTCGTAAGGTACGCCTCCTACTTCGAACATAATTTTTCCTGGTTTTACAACTGCTACCCAATATTCCACAGCACCTTTACCTTTACCCATCCTTACTTCGGCTGGTTTTTTGGTGATTGGCTTGTCCGGGAAAATTTTGATCCACAGCTGTCCTTCTCTTTTCATATATCTGGTTGCAGCGATACGGGCAGCTTCGATCTGACGTGCAGTAATCCAGGCTCCTTCTGTCGCTTTAATCCCGAAAGTTCCGTATGCAAGTTGATTGCCTCTTTGTGCAATCCCTTTCATTTTCATTTTATGAACGCGACGGAATTTCGTTCTTTTTGGTTGTAACATAATTCTAATTTAGATGTTAGATGTTAGATGTTAGATGTTAGATAAAATTGAATTCAGTTCTTGTAACGGAAGATCTAATTTCTAGTTTCTATCTTCTAACTTCTAATTAATTATTATTGTTGTTATTTCTTCTTGGTCTTCTGTCACCTCTCTCGCTTCTTTCTCCTCTTCCTCCGGATGGTGCTTTTTTCTGTTGTCCTACAAGTGGGGAAAGTTCTCTTTTACCGTAAACTTCTCCTTTCATAATCCAAACTTTAACGCCTAATCTTCCGTAAGTTGTATGTGCTTCAGCCCAGTGATAATCGATGTCTGCACGGAAAGTGGACAATGGGATTCTTCCTTCTTTGAAAGATTCACTTCTTGCCATTTCAGCTCCGTTCAAACGTCCGGAAATCTGTACTTTGATTCCTTCTGCTCCCATTCTCATTGTAGAAGCGATTGCCATTTTCACGGCTCTTCTGTAAGAGATACGGTTTTCGATTTGTTTTGCGATGCTATCCGCTACCAATACTGCATCCAATTCCGGTCTTTTGATTTCAAAGATGTTGATCTGAACGTCTTTATCTGTGAGTTTTTTCAACTCTTCTTTCAGTTTATCAACTTCCTGGCCTCCTTTTCCGATGATGAGTCCTGGTCTTGCAGTAGTGATTGTTACGGTTACTAATTTCAATGTTCTTTCGATGAAGATTTTTGAAATTCCTCCTTTGGATAATCTCGCTTCAAGGTATCTTCTGATTTTGTAGTCTTCCGCGATTCTGTCTCCATAATCGTTTCCGCCAAACCAGTTAGAATCCCATCCTCTGATGATTCCTAATCTGTTACCAATTGGATTTGTCTTCTGTCCCATACCTTGAATTAATTTTCTTTATTACCTAAGATTAATGTAACGTGGTTTGATCTTTTTCTGATTCTGTACCCTCTTCCTTGTGGTGCTGGTCTCAGTCTCTTCAATTGTCTTGCACTGTCTACAAATATTTCCTTTACGATAAGGTTTGCTTCTTCGATATCTGCTCCTTCATTTTTCGCCTGCCAGTTTGCCATAGCGGAAAGAAGAAGTTTTTCCAATTTATTGGATGCTTCTTTTTTGGAATATTTAAGGATATAAAGAGCTTTATCTACATTTTCTCCTCTGATGATATCGGCAACCAATCTCATTTTTCTCGGAGAAGAAGGACAATCGTTCAAACGAGCTTTTACAACGTCTGCGTTTGCTGCTTTTCTTGCTAATGCGCTATCTTGTTTTCTTGATCCCATGATTATCTACCTCCTTTATTTTTGTTACCACCGTGACCTCTAAAAGATCTTGTCGGAGAAAATTCGCCTAACTTGTGACCTACCATGTTTTCAGTTACGTACACAGGAACGAAAGTTTTTCCGTTGTGTACTGCGATGGTTTGTCCTACGAAATCCGGAGAGATCATTGATGCTCTGGACCACGTTTTAATTACTGTCTTTTTACCAGACTCTTTGTTTGCCTGAACCTTCTTATCTAAATGATGAGCGATGAAAGGTCCTTTTTTAAGTGATCTTGCCATAATTATTTTCTTTTAGATACGATGTAACGGTTAGACACTTTGTTTTTCTTTCTAGTTTTGTACCCTTTAGCCGGTTTACCGTTTCTTGATCTTGGGTGACCTCCTGAAGAACGTCCTTCACCACCACCCATTGGGTGATCTACTGGGTTCATTACTACCGCTCTGGTTCTTGGTCTTCTTCCCAACCATCTGCTTCTACCTGCTTTACCAGAAACGGTAAGCTGGTGGTCAGAGTTGGATACGGATCCGATCATTGCGAAACACTCAGTAAGAATCATTCTGGATTCTCCTGAAGGCAATTTGATGATGGCGTATTTTCCGTCTCTTGAAGTTAACTGAGCTGAAGATCCTGCGCTTCTTGCTAAGATTGCACCTTGACCAGGCTTCATTTCGATACAAGAGATTACTGTTCCTAAAGGAATGTTTTTCAGTTTCATTGCGTTTCCGACGTTTGGCTCTACGCTTTCTCCTGAAACTACTTTCTGATCTACTTTGATACCGTTTGGAGCGATGATGTATCTTTTTTCTCCGTCTGCATATTCCAATAAAGCGATGAATGCAGTTCTGTTCGGATCATACTCTACAGATTTTACCGTAGCTTCAACATCGAATTTGTTTCTTTTGAAGTCGATAATTCTGTATTTCTTTTTGTGTCCACCTCCGGTGTAACGCATGGTCATTTTACCTGTATTGTTACGTCCACCTGACTTTTTAATACCTACAACCAAAGATTTTTCTGGTTTGTTGGTAGTAATTTCCTCAAAATTGTTTACAATTCTGAATCTCTGTCCCGGGGTGATAGGTTTTAATTTTCTAACAGACATTACTATTGTTTATATTATTTAAATTCAATTCTTTAATTGATAGGATTATATCCTATCTTTTATTAAATCGTCCCTTCGGGACTTTTTAATTATATTGCAAAGATGTCGATAACCTCGCCTTCAGCAAGTTTTACGACTGCTTTTTTCAGTTTGTTGGTTTTCCCAACCTGAAGTCCTTTTTTAGTGTATTTTGAAGAAACTTTAGGAGCGTAAATCATTGTATTTACGTCCGCTACTTTCACACCATAAGCTGCTTCTACCGCATTTTTGATCTGGATTTTGTTGGCTTTGGTATCTACCAAAAAGCTGTAAGTTCCTCTCAAATCTGTAAGGTAATTCGCTTTTTCCGAAATAACCGGTTTGATAATTACTGACATTGATTTACTTTTTTAAGTTTTCCTGAAATTTTTCAATTGCACTTTCAATGAATACAATTTCACCAGCGTTTACCAGGTCATAAGAACTAATCTCATTATAAGTAAGAACTTTAGTTTTAGGTAAATTTCTTGATGACAAATACACATTTTTATTAGCTTCTGGTAAAATATACAGTGATTTTTTTCCTTCGAAACCAAGTGCATTGTTCATATTGATGAAATCTTTAGTTTTCGGAGCATCAAAGCTGAATGCTTCTAAAACTTTAATGCTGTTGTCTTTCATTTTTTGTGAAAGAACAGATTTTTTAGCCAATCTTTTTACGGCTTTGTTCAGCTTAAATCTGTAGTCTCTTGGTTTTGGACCAAAAACCCGACCTCCACCTTTGAAAGTTGGCGACTTGATATCACCATATCTTGCAGATCCGGATCCTTTTTGTTTTTTAAGCTTTCTTGTAGAAGCAGTGATCTCGCTTCTTTCCTTAGATTTATGTGTCCCTTGTCTTTGCGCTGCAAGGTATTGTTTCACTTCTAAGTAAACCGCGTGCTGGTTTGGCTCAATTCCGAAAATTGTTTCGTCAAGAGTTACTTTTCTTCCGGTTTCTTTTCCTGATGTATTGAATACTACTAGTTCCATTTTCTGATAATTACATAAGAATTTTTAGCTCCCGGAACAGCACCTTTTACTACTAAAAGATTTTGTTCGTTATCTACTTTTAACACCTGAAGGTTCTGAACAGTAACTTGTTTACCACCCATTCTTCCTGCCATTCTCATCCCTTTGAATACTCTTGAAGGGTCTGATCCAGCACCGATAGAACCTGGAGCTCTAAGCCTGTTGTGCTGACCGTGAGTTGCCTGCATTACACCTCCAAAACCGTGTCTTTTCACAACACCCTGGAAGCCTTTACCTTTTGAAGTTCCTGTAACGTCCACGTATTCACCTTCTGCGAATAGGTTTACTTTTACTTCATCTCCTACATTTAAAGTATCTACGAATTCGTGATAGAATTCCACTAACTTTGCTTTTGGAGCAGAACCAGCCTTTTTGAAGTGACCGGCTAACGCTTTACCAACGTTCTTTTCACTCTTGTCATCGAAACCTAACTGTACGGACTTGTAGCCGTCGTTTTCTACGGTTCTGACCTGTAAAACCGAGCATGGACCAGCCTGAATAACGGTGCACGGAATATTTTTTCCGTTTTCGTCAAACAAGGAAGTCATCCCGACTTTTTTACCAATAATACCTGACATTGTTTATATTATAATAAAATTTATCCTTTATTTATCATCATTTTAGATGGCTCTTAGTAATTTCTACGTCTGAAATAGGCATACTACTCCCCTAAAATGAGTGTGCAAATTTAAGGATATTTTTCAAACCGGCAAATATTTATGTAAAATTATTTTGATTTTTAATGGTTTAGGATGAAATAGTGGTTTTTCATTAATAAATAAAACCCTTTAAGAAAATTCTTTAAAGGGTTTTGTGTATTTTTATTTTTTTAGTACCTTAATTATTCGGGATACCAAAAGGTCCATTCTTTACCATTGAAAATACATAGTTTTTTTGAATCTGTATCGTATACAATAGTTCCTGGAGCAGGATCAATAATCGTTTCGTAAGGTTTTTCCACTTTTGGCAGAATCATCGCTTTATTGGTTGCTGATAAGACGAGAATTCCTGGTGTTGTATCGGTATCCGGATTCGGACCGATTATTACTTTGGCGTTCGGATTTTCTGTTTTTGTATTTTGCGAAGAAATTTCTGCGGAAGTCATCAATCCTTGCCGCACACTAAGGTCTTTCCAACCGGAAGGATATTTTATTTTAACTTTCTTATCGCTCTGATCAAAAATTATTGTTCCCTGAACTGCTGATGCAACAGCTGCTGAAGAAGTTACCCAAGGAGTTATAATTCCTCTTGGAGCATTACCGAATTCCAAAGAAACGGAAGAGTTGGTAACAGATTTCTTTCCTATTGCTACCTGCGAATAAACAGCGCCAAAAACAAGTATAGAAGTAAGGTTTATTATTTTTTTCATTTTCTTAAGTGTTTATCAATTAATCCGGACAAGATTGGATGTTGTAGCATCTCCAGCTATAGGAAACGCCATTATTCAGTGTGGTATAGATTTTCAGACATTTGGCTTCCATATCATATACCGCCATTCCTTCTACCGGATTCGGAATTACATTAACGCCCGCTGTTGTAGGAATCCTGTTAATCACAAAACCTTTGCTTTTTGCTTCCAGTGCAATCCATCCACCATTTCTCGCCATTGGCCAATTGTCTGCATTCGAAGATCCGGCTCTTTCTAAAGAAGAAATCCCCTGATTGGTAGGCAGTTTTGTTCCTGTTACCAATTCAGGTTTATAGCAAAATCCTCCTATTTTTATATAAATTACCGCCTGATTACTTTTTAATCCTGCATTATCTTTAATGGTATATTTCACATCGGAAACTGTACCTGTATATCCTGCAACCGGTGTAAAAGTAAGCAATCCGGACTGGTTCACGCTCCATATTCCTTGTCCTGACAATGAAAATCCTACAATGTCTCCATCAGAATCGGTAACCACACCTGTTGCTCCGACAGGAGGAATTAAACTAATGGTTGAAGGAATTACGATTCCGCCGTTATAGTCCCAGTCATTTACCGGAATCTCGATTGTTGAAGCAATGCTCACCTCAACAGAAAGATGATCATCTACTGCTACAGGTGGTCTGTTTATTCCTATATTATTTTCGATAGATGCAGCTGTACCTACATTAACCACCAGCTGATTCTGATTCGTGGAACCTGTTGTATTGCTTACTACCTGGTAGCCTGTCGGCAGAACTACCACAATGTGATACTGCCCTCCTGCAACATTATTGAACTGATAAAATCCATTAGACGCAGTAGTCGTAGTCTGCATAACATTTCCCAAAACATCCTGCAGCTGAACGGTAACATTTCCCATTGGATTTCCGTTAGGAACATTCGCATCATTATCATCAAAAATCTGTCCGCTCACAGGAACTTTTAAAGTAATGGATGCTGTATTGTATGCTGTAAAAGCCATATCGCTCTGTCCCGAAAATATCTGGGTAAAATTGGCTACCTGTGTAATATTTGTGGTTGTTAAACCAAGCTCCGACCAGTCAAGCGCCAAAAGACGGATTCTTCGTGCAGGATTTGAAGATGTCCCAGAATTATATACCGGAGGAGTTACATTTGCATTATAAAATTTCCAGTTTGCCCAACCCAAATCGGTAACCGTTCCAAAATCTACATTATATTCGTTTCCGACAATAGTCCCGTTGTTTCTCCTGAAAGAAAATTTATCCACGACATTGCTGATATCTCCCACTTGGGTTACAATTAAATCCGGAATACCATCGCCAATAGAAGCAGGATTAATACTGCTTACATCAAAAACAATCTGTCCACTTGCCGGAAGATTAAAAATTGCCGTTCCCAGATCCAATCCACTACTTCCATCTAATAAGTATTTGGAGAGATTATTATCCACAGGAACAGGAGTTACGTCTCCGTTTCCTCCATATTGTGTTCCTACTCCTATAAACGTGCTTGATGAAACTGTAGCAGGATTATATGTTGTAGGCAATGCTTTAAAAATCCCTGCTGTGAAAGGGATACTGTTAGCGATGAGCTTTGCATCATCTACTCCGGTGGAATAGGTATTTCCTTCCCAAGAAAAAGCCAAAAGATTATGGCTGTTGTCCGGTCTTATAGGATTGGGCGCTGTGGAAGTTCCACTTTGCCATAATCCGCCGTAGCTTGTATATATTTTTGTAATTCTTTTGGGCTGAGAAAATGCCCAGGAAAAAAGTAAAATTGAAATTGTAAGGAATGTTTTTTTTAAAATAATTTTTTTCATCTTTTATGGAGTAATCTGTCTTTTGTTATTTTTCATCTTTCGGATTTTTCCATTTTTTGTGCCGGACTTATTAATCCCTACTTGTGAACAATCTCATAGAACACAGAAACGCATTGCTGCTTTATCAAAAATGTAAAAATACCTGTTGACTTTCAATTTCCAACCCGCAAAAATAGGCAGAATATCTACATCCTCCAATATTTTTAGTTGAATTTTAATAATTTTTCAATTTAAAATTCGATAATTTATCATAATCTAAAAACAATACAAGGGACTGAATATAAATACACATTAATTATTTCACCGTTAAAACATTCAGATTGTTATCATCATCCGACTTTAGGCTTCGATATTTTTAATTATTTTTGAAAATGAAAAAATCTCTCTTCGCATTTACAATTTTTCTCCTTCTGTTTTCGAGATGCAGGAAAAAGGAAAATCACGCCTATACTTTCTATTACTGGAAAACAAAGCTTTCTTTGAATGCGTCGGAAAATGCGGCATTGCAAAAAGCAAACGCTCCTTACTTATATACACGATTTTTCGATGTGGATAAAACCGACGGAAAATTCCAGCCGGTGGGTGTGATTATAAAAGACAAAAACTTTGAGACAGATAAAGAAATTGTTCCGGTAATTTTCATTACGAACCGCACTTTTCTGTATATTAAAAAGGAAGAAATCCGTTTTCTGGCGGAAAGCATTTTTAGTTTAACTGAAAAAAAAATCAAAGAATACCACTTCAAACCATCAGATGAAATCCAGATCGACTGCGATTGGACACAAGGAACAAAAGACGATTATTTCGAATTTTTAAAAGAGCTTAAAAGGATTTCCAGGAAAAATATTACTTCCACATTGCGGCTTCATCAGGTGAAAGACAAAAATAAAATGGGTGTTCCGCCGGTGGAAAAAGTGTATCTGATGTGCTATTCCACCTCTTCGCCTTTGGAAAATTCGGATAAAAATTCGATTCTGGATGTTCCGCTTCTGAAAAATTATCTTTCCGATATTAGCAGTTATCCCATTAAAAAAATGGATGTCGCGCTTCCCATCTATTCTTGGGGAATTATCACCAATCATTTAGGAAAACACAAGCTCATCAATGCTTTAAGTGCAAAAGATTTGGAAAATCCTGATTTCACGAAAATTTCTGAAAACGAAGCTTTGGTAAAAAAAGACGGATTCTATTTCGGATATTTTCTGAACAAAGGTTTCAAAATAAAAGTAGAAGAAATCACCAATCAGCAAAGAAATGAAGTAATTGAATTTCTAAATAAAAAAAAGATTAACTTTAACATCGTTTATTATCAGCTCGATAAACACTTTATTGAAAGTGCAGATCTTTGACGACAATTCAAGCCCGGCAAATACACCATTCAAAATCGTTTTGAAAAATATTCCCCTCCTTTGGAGGGGTGGCAAAATTTTCCAAAAAGAAAATTTTGACGGGGTGGTTTATAAATAAAAAACATCAGACAAACTTTAAATCCCAGTCCAAAAACTCAGCATCCGTTGAATCTTTAAATACAACATCCATGAAAAAAATCCTTATTTCCATAGCAATTCTCGCATGGTTTTCTCCAAAAGTGGAAGCCTGCGCCTGGTACGATCCGGATTACGAATATTTCAATCTTTTCACGCAGAATATTATCGGCGACAAATCCTACACTCCGTTTCTGCTTACTTATTCTTCAAAATTCTACGGAACTGAAAATATGATGCTTCCTGATGAAAATATAGAAGCCTGGCAGAAATATTTCGGAAACCAGCTGAATTATCGTGATGCAGAATATCTTGTAAATCACGCTTCTATTAATGAACTTCAGAAAATAAAAAACGGCACAGCATCTTCCGATCCGGTTTTGGCAAAGCTCGGAAATTCATTTTACGGAAAATTCCGGGAAGGAATTGATTATCTGATCGAAGCCAAATATTTGCAACCTTATATGCGCATCAGCTATGTGGAAAGTCCCGATTCCTTTTATTACCGTGAAGAAACAGATGCCAAAAATGCAACCAATCTCGATTATAATAAAACCATTTCCGCATTAACCTCGCTTTACAATGCTGCAAAAAATCCGGAAATAAAATTGCGTTACGGCTATCAGCTGGTTCGTTTCAACCATTATACCCGGAATTTTCAGCAATCGGTCGATGCTTTCAAAAAATATGTAGAACCGCTAAAACTGAAAACCGCACCTTATTGGTTGGCACTCGATCAGTTTGCAGGAGCACAGCGCGGACTGGATCAGGGAAATGAAGCCAACTGGAATTTCTTTCAGGTCTTTATGCACTCCAAATCCCGGAAAAAAGACGCTTATATTTCTATGCAGATTTCCGACAGCGCCTCCTTCAACAATATTATGAAGCGCGCACAAACCAATGACGAAAAGAATATGGCGTATTTCCTGCTCGGTTATCAGGATTTCAACAATCCGGTTCCGATGATGGAGAAAATGTACAATCTGGATCCGAATTCAGAAATGCTGAAAGTTCTGGCTGCAAGAGCTATTAATGAGTTGGAAAGAAATTATCTTCCCGTTTATTATTACCAGAATTCCGAAAACAATACAATTTCTAAAAACAAAGCGGAAACCTCCACCAATACAGAAACCAAAGAAACAGCTAAAACCGAAGAACCATCTTTCTGGCAGAAAATTGTGAACTGGTTTAAAAATCTTTTCAGTTCCGATGAAAAGCCGGAACGTGGTGCCGATCTTTCGGACAAACAATATCTGAACAATCCGGACAGAATCCCGTTTTACAACAAAGCGCAGTACGATTATTATTATAATGAAGCCGACAAACCGATTAATTATCTTTCCGATCTGGAAAAATTCACGGATAAAGTTCAGGAAAAAAACAATGACGAATTCTGGAAAATCGCCGATGCTTATCTGAAGTTTTTAAATAAAGATTATGAAGAAAGCACCGAAATCCTGAACAACATCAAAACCAATAACAAAGATTATCTTTCCCAAATCCAGAGAATGAAAATGCTGAACGATGTAGTTTCGCAACCGAAAATCACTCCGGAATTTGAAGAACATCTGTACAAAGATTATCAGGAATTTTTTGTAGAAAAACCTAAAAAAATAGAAACCGACAGTTTAGCGGAAAATTTTGGATATGAAGAATATTCCGCGCCTTCAACCAACGAATTTCTGAAAGATATTCTGGCAAACCGCTATTTCCTACAAGGTGATGATGCCAAATCTTTCCTGATAAACAATACGCTTTCCGAACTTCGGTTCAATCCGAATCTTGAACTCGCGAAAAAGCTTCAGGAGTTTTTCAATAAAAAGGAAAAAACAAGTTTTGAAAGAGAAATTATTGCGAAGAATATTGATAATGTTGGAAATACCGAAGCGTTCTTCAATGTGATTTATGGAGATTTTGCAATGAGAAATGCTGATTTTGAAAATGCTAAAAAATATTATCAAAAAGGAAATGCATTTTCAGGAATTCCTTTGCCGGAAGGATATTACGACTACAATTCCGGGAATTATATAAAATACACCAATACCGCGGAAATGTACAACGGTTTTAGCAATATTTCCGGATTAGTTTTCGGACACAATATTTGGGAAAGCTACCAAAGTCCGGAAAATGTATCGATGAAAGCGGAAAGCTTCGTGAATGAATTTCCTTTTATCAAAAATAAGATGAATAAGTTGGAAATTGCCGATGCTGTTTTGAACCTCAAAAAAACAGGAGCCGGAAAAGGCGAAACCGCCGCAAAAGCCAACCAGCTTATCGGAAATCTGCTTTACAACACTTCTGTATTGGGATATTTCCGGGAAATTTTCGTGATGGATATTGATAACTCCAACGGTGGAAAATATTACTTCGGAGCTGGTGAAAGCCCGTTCAAATATTATTATAAAAATTATGCATGGAATGTGTATATCAAGCCTGATAATTTTGACCTCGCAATCAGGTATTACAACAATGCACTCCTAAATTCCACAGATCAGGAGCAGAAAGCACAAATCCTTTTCCAAATGGCAAGTGCAGAACAGGGAAAATATTATCAATGGGAAGCCAAGCAGCCGGAAATTCCGTATGATGATAAAAGCTGGGAACAGAAATCCAAGCAACAGGAAATGGATTTTGCCAATATGAAAAATCAGAAATACAGAACCTATTTTGGGCAGCTGAAACAAAATTACAGCAATACAGAAACCGCGAAAAGCTTAATGGGAAGCTGCTCTTATTTTGATTATTTTATGAAGAAATAAATGTTCAACAGCCTCTAAAAAACAAAAAAAAGGAATCATCGCGATTCCTTTTTTTTGCTTTGTTTTTCAAGCCATTCTTCGTGGCGTTTTTTGAAGGCTTCGTATTTGTAATCGTGATTTCTTTGTGCAGCATCAATAGAATGTGAGGTGTGGATATCCACATCATTCTTTGCCAACTGGGCGATTTTCTCATAATAATGATGTATCTGGTCCAGCTCTTTTTCCGTAAGATCTTCGATATCCACAATCCGGTTACTGGCTTTTTCGTTGGATGCCAAAAGCTCGTTCAGCTTAATCTGTATCGCTTTGGAATCCTTGTTCTGCGCTTTCTGGATAAGAAAAACCATCAAAAAAGTGATAATCGTAGTTCCGGTATTAATAACCAGCTGCCACGTTTCCGAATAATCAAAAACCGGTCCCGAAACTGCCCAAACAATGACAAGAACCGCTGCACCGATAAACGCCCAGGAACTTCCTGTAAACTTTGTTGCGGCATTGGCAAATTTTTCAAAGAAATTTTTATTGCTCATCGTTTTTATTGTTTTTTTGGAGGACACACTTTTTTGTTTATTGTTCTGAAACATTTCACGGATTTCCGTGATCCCGGAAATTTCATTAAAGGTATCAATAAATTATCAATATAATTTTAAAAATCCCAGAATCCGGCTAAAGCTTTTATACAAAGTTGGGATTTGTACAAAAAAAGCACTCGATTTTGGCGAGTGCTTTTAACATTACGTCTAAAAAGTTTTTCTTTTTTTTTCATCATTTGGAAACGACAATAATGTTTCAGGTTTTATATCTATGGTTATTAGTTGTGCTTCAAAAGAGCCCGAATTTTACAGGCTCTGTTCAAAACCATAAAGCTCATTAATCACTGTTAAGCAATACTGATTCTTTAATAAGGAGAGCCCGAATAAAAGTGAGTTTCGTTTCCCTTTGTAACTGATACAAATTTATCATCCCTGAATACAATATCAAAAAATTCAGGGTGGACAAAAGGGTGGACATATTTAACGTATTGATATTTAATGTTTTAAACTCAAAAATACGGACGGATTTCAAAAATTTTATGCTTTTTGATAAAAAAAGAGGTTACGATTGGTGATTATATGGTATATTTAAAATTGAAAACCGAGAATAGCAATAAGAACTTTATGGCAAGATTTCTATTTTTTATTATTTTTCTGTTTAATTATTCTCATGCTTCCGGACAATTGTTTTTGGAAGCCCGATATTCTTCTTCCGACAAAGCGCTGATCGAAAAAATTTTCGATACCTACGGAAACACTCCGGATTCAGAAAAAAAGAATTTCCGGCTGGCGAATTTTTTTGAAAAAACTCCGCCTTCCGACAACGATTCCAAAAATATTATTGCTGCTGTATTTTTAGCGAAAAAAATTTCGAAAGATTATGATGGACTCAATCCGGTAAGTACAAAATTTTTTGAAAAAGCGCTTTCCAAAACGAAAGAAATAAAACGGCGGGATTTGGAAATTTGGGTTGCGCTGCACTACGGATTTTATCTTTATACTTACCGAAAATATGAAGATTCTTTTCCTCATTTTATGAATTGCATCGAAAATCTGAATCATATAAAAGATGAAAATGTAATCCAGAATACCGAAACTTATAAAAAAATAGCGTATTTCCTATCTACTTCTGGTGAAAGCATAAAAGCCATCGAGTATTTGGAGAAAGCAAAAGAACACGTTCCGGAAAACAGCTGCGAATTTGCAACACTTCAGTTTGGGATAGGACAATGCTATTTCGATCTTGATAAAGTGGAAACTGCCGAAAAATATGTGCTGTCTTCTTTGGAAACTTCCAAATTGTGCAATGATGAAGTCCGGTATGCAAAATCTATGGGAAGTCTTGCCCAAATTGATCTGAAAAAAGGTAAAATAAAAGAAGCGATTGCGCTGCTGAAAGAGGATATCCGTATTTCTGAAAAAAAAGGAAACGGACAAAATACGATGTATGCATTAACGGTTTTGGGACATGCATATATTGCGGACAAGAATATTCCGGAGGCTGAAGCTACGCTGCAAGAAGCCCAGAAATATGCACTTTCCAAAAGTTATTATAAAAGTTCGGAAGAAGAGATCAGCAAGCTGATGCTGAAAATTGCCGAAATTAAAGGTGATGATGTTGCCGAGCTGCAAGCAAGACGGACTTTGGAAAAGCTGGCGGACACTTTGAAAACCCTCGACGGAAAAGAAGTGATCAGAAGAGTAGGTTGGGAATCGCGAAAAGCACAGTTGCAGTTTCTTTTGGAAGCAGAAAAAGCCAGAACCGAAAAAGAAAGCTATCAAAAAACGGCTGCCATAGCTGTTGCATCTCTGATGTTAGGACTCGTAATTTTTGTTGTCCGATCCTACAAAAATAAAAGCAAAGCTGAAAAAGCAGAATACGAAAAAAAGGTGCTGACATTGCTTCTGGAAAAAACAAAATCTGAAAGCAAGTTGAATGCAACCAGCCTCACCATCAATTCTTATCGTGAATATTTGTACGAGAAAAATAAGCAGATCGAAAATCTGCAGTCCGAAATCGGGAAGATAAAAAAATCTTCATCTTTTTATCTGGAAGAAAAATCCGGAGAGATGCAGAAACTTTTAGAATCTCATCTAATGACAGATGAAAACTGGAATAATTTTAAAAGTGCTTTTATTAAAGAATATCCTGATTATTATGAATACCTTCACGAAAATTTCCCAGATCTTACGGATTCCAACTTACGGATTATCATTCTCACAAAGCTGGAAATGAGCAACACCGAAATTTCGAGAATATCGGGTGTAACACTGGATGCCGTGAAAAAAGCCAAACAGCGTCTGCGAAAAAAATATGAAAACCGCTACGACCTGCTTTTTGAGATCACCTAATTTTTAAATTGAAATAATCTGCTTGAAGATATAGAGTAAGTCTGATTGTGATAAAATAAAAAATTCCTCTTCTTTCGAAAAGGAATTTTTATTTATCAAAGAGCTAAAAGCTAAAAAGCCATCAGCAATCTGCTATCATACTTTGATTTCTACATCAACTCCGCTTGGCAATTCAAGCTTCATTAATGCATCTACCGTTTTGGAAGAAGAAGAGTAGATATCCATCAATCTTTTGTGTGCAGAAAGTTGGAATTGTTCTCTTGCTTTTTTGTTAACGTGCGGAGATCTCAGCACTGTGAAGATTCTCTTATGGGTAGGCAACGGAATTGGACCGTTTACTACTGCACCGGTAGATTTTACCGTTTTTACGATTTTCTCAGCAGATTTATCTACCAGGTTGTAATCGTAAGACTTCAATTTTATTCTGATTCTTTGTGACATATTTTTTATGCTTTATGCAATAAGCTTTATGCTTTGACTGCTGTTTTTAAAAAAATTAAAATTGCTTAGGGCTTATGGCTTATCGCTTAAATTAAAATTAACCTTTAGCTTTAGCGATTACATCTTCGGCGATATTCTGAGGTGCTGCTTCGTATTTTTCAAATTCCATTGAAGAAGTAGCTCTACCTGAAGATAAAGTTCTAAGTGACGTTACGTAACCAAACATTTCAGAAAGTGGTACAAAAGCTTTGATTACTTTTGCGTTGTTTCTGTCGTCCATACCGTTTACGGTACCTCTTCTTCTGTTAAGGTCGCCTACGATATCTCCCATATATTCCTCAGGAGTAACGACTTCCAGTTTCATGATAGGTTCCATGATCACGGCTTTGGCAGCACGTCCTGCTTCTTTGAAACCAAGTTTTGCAGCCAATTCGAAAGAAAGCTGATCGGAGTCTACAGCGTGGAAAGATCCGTCTTTCAGAGTAATCTTCATTGAATCTACTTCAAATCCTGCCAACGGTCCGTTTTTCATTGCTTCTTTGAAACCTTTCTCTACGGAAGGGATAAATTCTTTAGGAATGTTACCGCCTTTAATTTCGTTTACAAAATCAAGACCTGTTTTACCTTCATCTGCTGGACCGATTGTAAATACGATATCTGCAAATTTACCACGACCACCGGATTGTTTTTTGTAAACTTCTCTGTGGTTAGCGGTTTGGGTAAGTGCTTCTTTGTATTCTACCTGAGGTTGTCCCTGGTTTACTTCTACTTTGAACTCTCTTCGCATTCTGTCCACGATGATATCCAAGTGAAGCTCACCCATTCCGGAGATAATCGTTTGTCCTGAAGCTTCGTCAGTTTTAACGGTAAAAGTAGGATCTTCTTCGGCTAATTTAGCCAAAGCGTTCCCCATTTTATCCTGGTCTGCTTTTGTTTTTGGTTCAACAGCGATACCGATTACGGGATCCGGGAAAACCATCGATTCAAGAACGATAGGATTTTTCTCGTCGCAAAGTGTATCTCCTGTTTTGATATCTTTAAATCCTACAGCTGCGCCGATATCTCCAGCTTCGATATATTCGATAGGCTCTTGCTTGTTAGCGTGCATTTGGAAGATACGGGATATTCTTTCTCTGTTGCTTGATCTTGTATTCAATACGTAAGAACCAGCGTCTAATCGACCAGAGTAAGCTCTGAAGAATGCTAATCTACCTACGAATGGGTCTGTTGCAATTTTAAATGCTAAAGCTGCAAATGGCTCAGATACGGAAGGTTTTCTTTGAATAGGTTCGTCTGTTTTTGGATCTGTTCCGTCAATCGCTTCTTTATCCATCGGAGAAGGAAGATATCTGCAAACCGCATCCAGCATAAACTGTACTCCTTTATTTTTGAATGAAGAACCGCAAGTCATCGGAATGATGCTCATATCCAAAGTTGCAGCTCTTAATGCATTATGAATTTCTTCTTCTGTAATAGAGTTTTCGTCCTCCATATATTTTTCAAGAAGATCTTCGTCGTAAGCTGCAATTTCTTCGATTAATTGACCTCTGTACTGCTTAACTTCATCCATCATTTCTGCCGGAATGTCAACAATATCAAAAGTAGAACCGTAGTTGTCATCGTGCCAAACGATTGCTCTGTTTTTCACCAAATCAACAACTCCTTTAAAATCTGCTTCTTCACCGATTGGTAAAACGATAGGAACTGCATTAGAGCCTAACATTTCTTTTACTTGCTTACAAACATTCAGGAAGTCAGATCCTTGTCTGTCCATTTTGTTTACAAATCCCATTCTTGGAACTTTGTAGTTATCAGCAAGTCTCCAGTTGGTTTCAGACTGAGGTTCTACACCATCTACCGCAGAGAAAAGGAATACCAAACCATCCAATACTCTCAAAGATCTGTTTACTTCTACTGTGAAGTCAACGTGTCCTGGTGTATCGATGATATTGAAGTGATAATCTTTTGCATCTGGTAATGGCTTACCTTGTTCTGTTGGGAATTTCCAATCAACAGTTACTGCTGCAGAAGTAATGGTAATACCTCTTTCAGCTTCCTGCTCCATCCAGTCGGTAGTTGAAGCTCCTTCGTGGGTTTCTCCTATCTTGTGATTTTTACCAGAATAGAACAAAATACGTTCTGTTGTAGTAGTTTTACCAGCATCGATGTGTGCTGCGATACCAATATTTCTTGTTAATTTAAGATCTCTACTCATTGTCTTGATTAAAATTTAAAGTGCGAGAATGCTTTGTTTGCTTCCGCCATTTTGTGAGTATCCGATTTTTTCTTGAAAGCAGCACCTTCTTCTTTTGAAGCGGCGATGATTTCAGCAGAAAGTTTAAGTGCCATCGACTTATCGTTTCTTGCTTTTGCATATTTGATTAACCATTTCATTGCCATAGAAATTTTTCTGTCGGCTCTGATAGGCATTGGGATCTGGAAGTTTGCACCACCAACTCTTCTGGAACGTACTTCTACGTGTGGCATTACATTAGTTAAGGCATCTTTCCAGATTTCTAAAGAAGGTTTTTCGTTATCTCCTTTTTTATTTTCAACGATGTCAAGCGCATCATAGAAAATCTTGAATGCGATGGATTTTTTACCATCCAGCATCAAATTGTTTACGAATCTTGTTACCAATTGATCATTAAATTTCGGATCCGGTAACAACGGTCTTTTTTTCGCTTTCGTTTTTCTCATTGTTTCGTTTCTTAAAAATTAATGATTACTTTTTCTTACCTGCTGCTGCCGGTGCTGCACCTGGCTTTGGTCTTTTAGCTCCGTATTTGGAACGTCTTTGTGTTCTTCCATTTACACCAGCGGTGTCCAATGCACCTCTTACGATGTGGTAACGTACTCCCGGTAGGTCTTTCACCCTTCCGCCTCTTACCAATACTATCGAGTGCTCTTGAAGATTATGTCCTTCGCCCGGGATATAAGCGTTGACTTCTTTACCATTAGAAAGTCTTACCCTTGCAACTTTACGTAGTGCAGAGTTTGGTTTCTTCGGTGTGGTAGTATATACTCTTGTACATACACCTCGTCTTTGTGGACAAGAATCAAGGGCAGCCGATTTGCTCTTCTTGGCAAGCGTGGCTCTTCCTTTTCTTACTAATTGTTGAATAGTAGGCATAAAATGCTTTTTATTTTAGGGTGCAAAAGTATGAATATTTTTTTAACTGACAAGTAGTTAGATATAAAAAATATCTTCAACTTGTTAAATTCATTTTGAGATATGCCTTATCCGAAGGTTATTCCTTTTTCAGAACAAGCTCGGAAGTGTATAAAATCTGAGATTTATCTTTAATGGTATCATATTTCAACCATTTTATCTGCGGATTGATTGTTCCTGCTATGGAATGTTTGATGGTACCTTTCTGATTATTGGTATGTCTGTATTGAAATGTTTTTTTGATAACGGGAATATAATAAGTGGTAAGATTTCCCTGATCTTCTCTTTCATCATTAAATAAATATTTTTTACTGCTGAATTTTGGCATTTGTGCTTCAATCTGTTTTCGGTTTCTAAAATAATTTGCCGGCATTTTCAGATTATACATTGTTAAAAATAATAATGACAAACAACCCAATCGGAAAATTACCGTATCAGACTTTAAATCTTTAAAATAAATAATCAGAAAAGAGAAAAACAAACACAAATTGGCAGCTGCAAGCATTCTGGTATCCATTTCTTCAATCTGCTGAAAATACCCCGATACAAAAAGCATAATACTGTACACTCCTGCAATAATCCAAAATAAATAATGGAATTGCAATTGCAACGATTTTTTTTTCTTTTTTACCAATCGGATAAAATACCTCAGCAACAGCAAATCAAATATCATTAAAACGATCTGAAAACCAATACTTCCCCAACTATTGGAAGCAGGCTTTATCAGAATAAAGGGATCCACCACATTGGTTACTCCCAAAATATCCCGCAGAATATATACTATATAATATTGTCCGCGAGTTCCACGAAGATTTTCTCCCGTAAAACTCCCGTAAAAAAAATAATTGAATCCTAAATAAACCGCAATCCCAATTCCCGATACCAATAAAACTCGGAAAATATCTGCTTTTGCAGGAAACATTTTTTTTTTCAAAACCATCATCAGCCAAAATACTGCAACTCCCAAGTAAATAAAGATTCCGGAATAGCGCATCGTAAACATCAAAATCAATAATGAGGAAGTGAAAAAAATAAAATTCCGGGATTTGATATTCCCGTTCAATCTTTGATGAAAAAAGTAGAAAAGGAAATACAGCAAAAACACAAAAGCACTTTCGGACATTATATTATTCAGTGTGAAAAAAAATGTTTTCCCCGAAAACAGCAAAACCGTTTCTCTGAAATAAAATTTTCTGAAACACGAAAAAAGCAGAATAGCAACAACAAAAGAAATATCAAGCATTAATCCTGCCCAAAAATAATCCTGAAAAATAAAATGATAAATCCTGATCAACACCGGATAACCCAACGGAAAAAGATTCGTTTTCAGTTCCGGCAAATCCGAAGCAATCCCGAAATACGAAAGACTATCTGCACCAACCCCGCCTGTTTCCAGGAAAAAAGATTGAGTGAAATAAATCACCACCACCACAATCGCCAAGACAATATACTTTTTCATTTTAATAAAATAGCTTTAAAACTCCGCATTACTGAAAAATTTCCACGAAAATAATATTTAATTTTTTAAAATAATTTATAGTTTACAATTAAAATATATATTTGCAGAAATAAAACGCGGGTGAAAAAAATTCTATTCTTTTTACTGATTTCCAACTATATATTTGCGCAATGGAGCATTTCCAATGCCGAAAGAAGCGCACTGATGTCGCTTTACAATTCTACAAACGGAGAACATTGGAGCACGGTTTGGGACTTTCAGAAAGACCCGAAAACCTGGTACGGAATAAAAATAAAAAACGGTTTCGTTACCGAAATCAATCTTCGGGGAAATGCTTTGAAAGGTAATTTTCCGGCTAATCTTTCGGTTTTTTCACATTTGGAAAAACTGGATTTCAGTTCCAACCAATTGCAGGGAGAAATTTCACAAGAATTATCATCGCTTTCTTATCTTGTTCGTTTGGATGTCAGCAACAACAGACTTTCGGGTGATCCTTCTGCAGCGGTAAGCTCGTTGGCACAGCTTAAGGAACTTTCACTTGGTGATAATAATTTTTCGGTTGCAGATATCGAAGCGTTTTTACAAAATTTTTCCCAGCTTGAGATTTTAAATTTAGCCCATTTCGGACTTACTTCGGTTCCGGTAAAAATTTCTCTGAATCAGCGTTTACAAAGCTTGAATCTCAGTAACAATAACATTTCGCAGAACTTTCAGACATTGTCCGGATTAGTTACACTTTCCGAAATTAATCTTTCCGGAAACCAGCTCACTGCAATTCCTTCCGGTCTTCCCAATACGGTAAAATCTTTGGATATCAGCAACAATTTGTTTTCAAACAATTATTCCGCAGCACTTTCCAATCTTAAAAATCTGGAATGGCTTTCTCTGGAAAATAATCAGATTAATACTTTTCCTTCGGAATTATCTCAGTTAACGAAGCTTGTCCATCTTAATTTTGGACGAAACACTATTTCAGGTGGCACCTCTACTTTGCTTTCGCTTTCCGGTCTTCAGCAGCTTTTTCTTAACAACAATCTGTTTTCAGGAGATTTTCCTGCGGACTTGCTCCAGTTGCCGCAATTGCAGATGCTTTCCTTAAGCTCCAATCAACTCTCCGGAAATATTCCACAAAATATTCCGGCAGTTACGTTTATCGAGAATAACCGCTTTACAGAAGTCCAAATCCGTAATTTCCTGGACAATGCGGAACAAAGAGCAGATTTTGTGTACTCGCCGCAGAGATATGATGAAGAAAAAACCATTGAAGCGTATATTACCGGACCAGCCAATCTTACACAATCACTTTCCGGCAGCGATTATACCTACACTTGGCTGAAAGCGTTGGATCAGAATATTGATGTGCATACTCCTAATTATTACATCAGTTCTGTGCAGGCAAAAGATTACGATGTGTACACTTGCGAAGCGTATTTCCTAAAAAATTATCCTAATTATTTGCTTGAAATTTCTTTTTTCCGTGAACCAATCACGCTTTTGGAAACAATGGGAACCGAAGAAGCCACCAAAAACATCAATATTTATCCTAATCCTACTAAAGATTATCTGCACATCCGTACCGAAAATATGAAGATGGATAACGCCACCATTTATGATTTCAGCGGAAAATTACTGTTTACAACAAAAAAAAATATTATTGATGTAAGACATTTACCCTCAGGAGTTTACGCAATTACTATAGAAACCCGAAATGGCAGAAAAATATTTAAGTGGATTAAAGAATAACCCTGCTTTTTCGCAGAACTTCCATATTTTAGAATAAAATATTTTTATTGTCCGTTTTCAATAATAGAACTCTGTAGCTTTTAGTCATTCGAAGAAATCTAAATTACTATATGTAAGCGTGTTGAAATTCTTTTACTACACCGAATCTAAAAATTTCAGAATGAAAAATATACCAGATTTATCAATCTGAAAGCGGCTTAATGATCCTGATCATCGGATTATAATACGCCAAATGCCGTATTGTCCTCGTTTTTAATTTTTTTTTAATTTAACCCTCTAAAATTTAATTAAAATTAATTACTTTTATCTTTATGATTAATAACCATACAACCATTTCCGGACAAGGGCAGCGTCCTTATAACGAAGATTCTTTTTTTCTGAATACCAATCAGCAATTCTATATGGTTTGCGATGGAGTTGGCGGAAGCAACCGCGGCGATATTGCCAGCAAAAAAGCTTGCGAATATTTTTCGGAATTTCTCCAAAGAACTGGTGATTTCTCCGAAACCGGGATGGAAGAAGCCCTGCAATACACCGAACATCAATTTGATGAATATATTGAGCAAAATTCTGATACCAAAGGAATGGCAACTACGCTTACCGCACTGAAATTTCTTTCCGGAAAAGCCATTATCGGACATATCGGCGACAGCAGAGTGTACCAAATACGAAACGGAAAAATTTTGTTTGAAACGCAGGATCATAGTTTTGTGAATGAGCTGGTAGCAAGTGGATTTTTAACACCTGAAGAAGCAAAAGTACATCCCAAACGCAACAAAATTACCCGCGCAATACAAGGAACAGAATACAGCACACTGATTGATGTAAATATCCTGGAAGATCTTCTTCCCGGAGATTATTTTATGCTGTGCTCAGACGGAATCCTGGAAAGCATAGACGAAGAGTTTATAGAAAGTCAGTTCGTTATGGAAAATAATTTGGAAAATCTCCAAAAGAAAATATCAGAAATATGCGCTGCCAATTCCAATGACAATTACACCGCAATTATTTTGAAAATATAAGAATACTATATACAAACATTTTTAGCTAAAAACTATGAGCATCTTAAAAAACGGTACCATCCTTAACCGCAACCAGTACAGAATCACGAAGTTTATTGCGCAAGGCGGTTTCGGGATTACCTATCTTGCCGAAGAAATCGGATATTACAAGCAATCCGGCTATGGCGAAGAATATGTGCAGTCCAGAAATCCGGAAATTGTGGTGATCAAAGAATTGTATTACAACGATTATTGCCAGCGCGATGAAGTTACGGGACTCATCAGCATTTCTAATGTTGATAAAAAACAGGAATTCCAGAAACTTGTGAAAAACCAAATGGACGAAGGGAAGACCATACGCGGACTTCAGCACCCGAATATTATCCGGACCAGAGATATTTTTCATGAAAACGATACCGCTTATATGGTGATGGATTACGTGGAAAGCACCGATTTGGAAGAAATGCTGAAAGACCAAAAATTTCTGGGAAAGGAAAAAGCAATGAAATATATCAACCAGCTCATCAGTGCTGTAGATTATATTCATACAAAAATCGATAAAAAAATCCTGCATTTGGACATCAGTCCAAGCAATATCCTGATTGATAAAAGTTCGGACACCGCAATCCTAATCGATTTCGGGTCGGCGTTGTCATACGATAATGTTCAAAATAACATCACTTCCACTACAAGCCAAATTGTTACCGGAAGAAAAAAACACTATTCTCCAAATGAGCAAGGCGATATCGATAACCTGAAATCTTTCGATGCCACTTTTGATACCTACGCAATTGGTGCAACTTTATACCATTTGCTAAGCGGCGAAAAACCACCTTTAAGCAGTATGGTAAGCACCGGAAGGGAAAAAATAACACCTCCTTCGGAATTCCGTAACGATGGAGAAGTATCACAATACTTGGATGCGGTAATTATGAAATCCATCGCCCCTTTTTATCGGGAAAGATATGATTCCGCAGAACAATTGGGAACGGCTCTTTCCAGTGAAGAAGAATATGCAGGTCAGCTACAGGAAATTAAAAAACTGATGACGGAAAATAAATTTTCGGAAGCGAAACTTTTAATCAGACAAACCTCCGAGAAATTCCTGAAAACACCTGATCTCGAAAATTTTGAAAATCAGATCAACCAACAATTGGAATTTGAAAGAAAAGACCGCGAATACAATATTTTCCTGAAAAAAGGAAACAATATGCTGGCTGCCGGAGAATTGGAAATGGCGCTTGATTATTATGAAAGTGCAAAAGAAATTTTTCCTGATAAGACAGAAATTCAGGATAAAATTAAATATTGTAAAGATCAGATCGATGCCAAAAAACGCGAAGAAAGCGCAAAGCTTGCAGCCGCTTCATCTTTCCAACAGGAACAGACAGAGCTGCTTACTCCTCAAAATAAAATTCAGGAAAAAGCAGAACTGGAAAATGAAGCTACTGAACTTTTAGAAAAACCAAAACCTCTTATCCAGGAAAACACACCAAAATCCGAACCTGTAAAAACAGCACCTCCAATTGCCGAAAAAACTACAGTTTCCAATTATCCGGAAAAGAAAAGCAAATCCGGAAAAGGACTTCTAATCGGGGGAATTGCAGCTGCACTTATCGGAGTTGGCGGTATTATGTATGCAATGGGAATTTTCGGAAACAAAAATCCTAAAACTCCGGAAAATAATCTTCCTACAGTTTCCACTACCGATTCGATACAAGCAAATAGCACCGCAGATTCCGTATTGGCAGCACAAAATCTTTCAAATATAATAACTCCCGCAGAAACCGGAACTTCTGAACCTGCTTCTGAAAAAGCCGATGATAACGCATGGAAAAACCGCTTTGAAGCATCATACACCGCGATTATGAGTTCTGAAAGCAAATTATCTCCGCAAGACGCAATTGATAAGTATAAAGCTTTGCTGAAAACCATTCCTGCATCCGGGAAAGCTGAAAGAGAAAGAGTGAATTACCGGATTACTTCAATGATCCTAAAACGTGCTGAGCTTGCTAAAAAAGACGAAAAGAAAAAAGAAAAAGAACCCGAAATCGTTAAAAAATCTGAAAACAAAATTAGCGATGCCGATATGGCGCAGTATAACAAGGATCTTCAGTGGGCGAAAAACATGATTAATGTGGACGGATGTGATGGATGCCGTGAAAACGATGTTTGCAGAAATCAGGTTACTGCCAAACTGAAAAACGCACTCGCAAAAAACCCGAATGGTACAGAAGCTAAAAATCTTCTGAACTGTCTGAGATAAACATTCTACAATTTATTTTCTCTGAACAAAATTTTTAAAATAAAAACTACTATTATGAACCGCAGATTTTTACTATTTCTAATCCTGTTTTTTTCCGTAACCATTGGGATAAAAGCACAAGAGGAAGAATACAGCCAGTTTTTGCAGGGCGCATTAGATGCCGCAAATAACGGAAACGAAAAGCAGTTTGCCAATAATCTTAAATATTTTTCCGTAGCGATCGATCAGAATAAAATAACTCCTACAAGCTTATCCTCAAAAAACCTGAACCTGTATACCGATTGTTTGTATCAGGCTCTTGTTAATAATTTTTCTTTAACCAACGAACAGGCAACACAAGCTGTACAGTTTCTGGAGTATGATATCGAAAACCGGGAATCCAATATGTTTTCATTGGGATATCTTTATGCGAACGGAATCGGTGTGCTTAAAAATTATAAAAAAGCAAAATATTGGTACGAAAAATCTGCTGCAAAAGGCAATAATGCCGCAATGAATAATCTTGGGCATTTGTATGATAACGGATACGGAGTAGATCAAAACAAAGAAGAAGCCTTCAAATGGTACAAAAAAGCAGCAGAAGCCGGGAGCATTACTGCAATGCGAAATACGGGATATATGTATCAGAACGGAAGCGGAACAACTACCGATTACAAATCCGCAATCTATTGGTACAATCAGGCTGCAGACCGGGGAAATATGGATGCTATTTTCGATATGGGATACCTTTATGACAAAGGAATTGGCGTAACCCAAAACAACGCAACAGCTTTTAGCTGGTACAAAAAAGGCGCAGAAAAAGGCGATGCAAAATGCATGACCAATCTTGGCTTCTTTTACGAAAATGGTTTGGGAACTGCCGTAAACAATGCTACTGCAAAATATTGGTATGAGAAAGCTGCCAATCTCGGAAATTCTCTGGCAATGTTCAGTTTAGGAATGATGTATTATGATGGAAAAGGAACTTCGCAAGATTATAAAGAAGCCTTGTATTGGTTTGAAGAAGCTGCCTACAAAGGAGATTCTTCGGCGATGGCTTATGCAGGATATATGTATCAAACAGGAATGGGAACCGATGTGAATTTTGAAATCGCATTTAAGTTTCATAAAGCAGCTGCAGAAGCCGGAAACTATTCTTCAATGCAGAATCTTGGGGTACTTTACCAAAACGGAGAAGGAACAGAGGTAAATTATTCCCAAGCGAAATATTGGTATAAAAAAGCCTGTGACGGAGGTTTCAAAAGCGCTTGCACCAATTACGAAAATGTGAAAAATTATTAATCCGGAATTATGGAAAATTTTATAAACTTCAATAATATTTCCCTGGCAGAATCCATTGCAAAATTCGAAAATGGACTGAAACCCTATACTTCAAAGGATTTTGTATATATTTATCTGGAAAGCGACGCCCCAAAAAACCGTTTGCTGCTGCGAAATACCATCCAGAAAAACGGTTCGCTGAAAACCATTCTCGTATCCGGAAACAAAAATCTTGCGGAACTTGCCTGGAATGCCAATGTTTTTCATTTCCTGCATCTTTCAAACAACAGCCTTTTCCCCGCCATTACCCTGCTGAAAGACAGAATGATGGCGCATTACGATTCACAGGAAATTCCAAAAAAACTGAAAATTCCTTTTAAAGGCGGAATGGATGTTATCGATACCCGCGAAATATGTTTTTGCATCGGAGAAGGCAATTATACAACAATATTCCTCACTTCAGGAATCAAAAAAACGGTAACCCTTCAGCTCAATATACTGGAGAAAAAACTTTGCATTTCTCCTGATTTCCAAAGAATCGGAAAATCTTTCATTGTGAGCATCGGAAGAATTTCTAAAATTAAAGAAAACAGTGTTTACTTTTCTACCGACAAAGAACCTTTAAAACTGAATATCAGCGATCTGTACATCACAAGATTAAAGAAAGCGATTATGTGGTATTGAAAATTCGGAAGTTTGAAAATAGTAATTATAAAGAAAAAATTGAAAGCTGAAAACAAAAAACAAACCTAATGGCAATGATATTCAAAATCGGAAGAAATCCGGACAACAATTATATTATCGATCATCCTACTGTTAGCGGTTTTCATGCTCAGATCGAAATAGAGGATAACAACGAATGGATCATCCGCGATATGGATTCTGCAAACGGAGTTCTGGTAAATGATGTGGAAGTGGAAATGAAAAAAATTTTCCCATCCGATAAGATACAGCTCGGAAAATTTGTCATCAATAACAGTGATCTTCAAGACAAAATCCGGGAATTCAGAAAAAACAATCAGCTGGATTTTTCTCAGGAATTCAATGTAATCAAAGAATATTATGATGAATATAATGCCAAATCTTCCAAACTGAAAAGTACGTATAAAGTGAAGCCACTCATTATCCGAGGCGGACTTACACTCGCTATGATGCTTCTCATCTTCCTTCTTCCAATAAAAATAGATCCTACCCTTCGTTCCACATTAATGGTAGTCGTGGGGATTGCAGGCGGAACAATCGCAACTTTAATGGTCAGCGATAATAAGCTGAAAAACCAGCTGGATTTGTTGTACGTACAGTATTCCAAAAAAATCCGTTGTCCGAAATGCCAGTTCGAACTCATCAATAAAAGCTGGATCTACTGGAAAGAAAAAGGAGAATGCCCAAAATGCAACTGCAGCTGGAAAGATTAAAGTAGAGGTTTAGGTTTAGATTAAGGTTAAGAATTATTTTAAAAAAAATGGACGATTTCAAATATAAATGCAAGAAATGTGGCACGCTGAATACCATTTCGCCAGACTGGTTTCGGGACAATGCAGAAAAAAAAGTGCACGAATGCCAAAACTGTAAAAATAAAGTCCAGCTGAATGCCGCAAAAATACGTGCAGATCTTTACAACAATTTCAAGCAGGCAACAGAATTGGTTTTCGGAAATAAAGTAACATTGGATGATCTGTATCTGAAAATTACCATAAATAACGATATCAAAAAACTTCAGAAATTGGAAAAAGAAACCATTATTATCGGGCGAGGTGCAGAGCTGAAATCCGAAAACATTAAAGATGAAAATGGCGAGGAAATACAAAGAATACAGATTCCCGATAAATTTGTATCCTCCAAACACTGCCGGCTGAAGTTCAACCCAAAAAACAATAAAGTAACCATTCAGGATTTAGGAAGCCTCAACAAAACATTCATCGAAGAAACCGAAATAAAGCCTGATGAAATCCTAATCCTAAAAGTCGGGAAAAAAATACACATCGGAACCACACTCCTAGAAATCTGCTGATTTTACAATACATACAACAAAAGCTGCATTTCGTACAATACTTTTTGAAAACCCCGAAAATCATTATACTTTCGTCCCAACAAAAACAAAAAAACATGAACCAAACCGTATTATTACCCGTAGAAGGAAAAGAAAAATATAAGCTGGGAAATCTTACCGAAGAACAAATCCAGATTCTGAAAGAAGATCCCAATAATATTTTCAAAGCACTTGCCATTGGTGGCGGAACATTCCTCGCGTATGAAACCTTCCAGCATCTGGTAAATATCCCGAAAGAAGATTGGGAAAACATGCTTCCTGATGAGTTGGAAAAATTTCTCGCACCCATACTTCACGATAATGTGGATGTAGAAGAAACCATTTCCGAAAACGAAACGCAACAGAACAGCCAGGACGAAATGCCCGATATTGATGATTCTGCAAGCGCAGTTGCAATAGATAACGATGAGCAGGAACATCAAAATCAAAACGATGTTGTGGATACAGATGACAATAACGATGCAGATGAGATTGATGAACACAACGATCAGCATAACGATACCGTTATTATTGATGACGATAATTTCGACGATGATACCAATCATTACGAAAATATCGAAATTGATGATATTTCCGATATTATGGAAGAAGAAGGGATCGACCATACTGTAGTAGATGATTTTGTGAGCGATTCCGATTTCAGTATCGATTCCGAAATGATGGATTACATCCATTCCGATGATATCCTGATCGATCTGAACGACAGTTCTGCCGACGAAATTATTATCAATGACGATTATATTGCAGATTCAGATATTAGTATTGATGATTTCAGTTTCGAGGATGAAGACTTGCAAACTTCAAATTATTCCGATGATTATGTAGATGATTATATTGATGATTATGATGAAGATGATGATTCCCATTATGTGGATAATGATGACAGCGATTATGTAGACAATACCGATTATACTGATGATTCCGATGATGATGAAGACGATGACAACGATCATCATTTGGATGATGACCACAACGATTATGACGATACCGATGATACGCTGTAACCGTAAAACAATTATATGAAAAAGCTGCTCGCATTTATCATTATCGCCGGAATTTTCGGAGGTTGCCGTACAAAGGATGTATACAAAGTAGGAGAAGAATTCAGTATTGTTTTAGAAAAAGAAGGAATGGGAGGTTATTCCTGGAAAATGAAGCCCGATTCCTTAATCGTCATCATCAAAGAATACAATGAATCTTATCTGAACGACTCCACCAAACTCAACGAATACAAAAAAATATTTGAATTGAAAGGAACCCGCAAAGGAATCACCGAGTTGGAATTCATCAAAAAAAGATCATTCGAACCCGATTCTCTGGTTCCGGCCGAAAACCACTTTATCAAAAAAATTGAAATCAAATAAAAAACTTTAGAAAATATGAAAAATACAATATTACTGATAACCGCCTTTTTATTTTCCGGGCTGCATGCTCAGGATTTTCAGGACAAAGGAAAAGGATTCACACCTCCAACAAAAGAAGAAGTAGTAGTTACCAAGAAATTGAAAGCCAATTTCATAGGAGCAGGAGCTTCCCTGTACGAAAGTACAACAAAAAGTTTCGGCGATATGAGTTCAAAAAAATTTGACCTTCGCACCGTAAACGGAGTTACCAAAATTAAAGATCAGAAAAACTGTGGTTCATGCTGGGCATTCAGTGCAGCTGCCGCTTTGGAATCCAATTACGCTTTGAATAATCACGAGTTTATCGATATTTCCGAACAAGGAATTTTGGGATGTTCCGGGGCAGGAAGCTGTTCAACCGGAGGTTGGTACACCGATGTTTTCGCCTGGCTTATGGACAATGTTTCCGCTTATGTAACCACTGAAGACAATTTTCCTTACCAAGCTCAGGATGTATGCAAAACCAATCTTACGCCTATTGATATTAAAGTTACCAATTTCGGAATGTTGCAGGATGGGAATATTTCACAAATCAAAGAAGCCCTTACAAAATACGGTGCAGTTTCCGCTGCTGTTTTTTCCAATAATGCCGATTTTATGAATTACAAAGGAAATGGTGTAATTACAGGCAACAACGGAAACTATCCCGATCACGCCATTGCAATTGTTGGCTGGGATGATGATCTTCAGGCTTGGCTCATCCGTAATTCTTGGGGAGAACTTTGGGGTGACAAAGGATACGCCTGGGTTGGATATAATGCTTGCAGTATCAGTTTCGGATCTTGGGTGGATGTTTCTTCCAAAGATAACGTACAGCCGGAACCTATTACCAAAAACAAGGTGGTGATTAATTTTGTGGATCAACTCGCAAAAGCACAAGCATATCAGGAAATTTATGTGAAAATTGATGATAATGAGCCGTACCGTTTTTATATGAACGAACAAAACAAACAGTACTTTAATTATGTTCCTGTAGAAAAAGGAAAACATAAAATCCAGCTCATCACCAAAAGCATTGTAGAGAAAAAAGGGAAGAACACAATGATATTCGGTGTTCTGAAAGGAGAGCTTAATGCTGATAAGAACAAAAGCTTTAAAATTATGTACGACAGTGTTCTTAAAAACAATGTCTTCAATCTGAAACTTCAATAATCATAAATAAAACCCGAAAAAAAGCTGCCATTTCCGGCAGCTTTTTTTATAAATTACGGTAAATCTTTTCCTGTAAAGCATTCGTAAAATTACTTGCTAAAAAACAGTCCCAATTGAACCTATTTTTCTATTTTTGATAAACAACATGAAAATAATGCCATCATTTACTTTAAAATCAATCCTCGACAACGATTTCTATAAAATCACGATGCAAAATGCCGTGGTAAAATTGTTTCCCAGCCAGATCGTAAAATACGAATTTATCAACCGTGGAAAACACCAGTTTCCGGAAGGTTTTGCAGATATACTACGCCATGCGGTAAATGCAATGGCTACGCTACATCTTACTAAAGAAGAGAAAAAATTTATGGCAAAAACCTGCCCTTATATTGATCTTCCTTATCTCGATTTTCTCGAAGGATACCGTTACGATCCATCTGAAGTTCATATCGAGCAGAACGGAACAGAGTTGAAAGTTTCGGTAGAAGGACTTTGGTATCGCACTATATTATGGGAAGTTCCGTTACTGGCGCTTATTTCTGAGCTTCATTACGAAACGATGCATCTGGAAAGAGATTCCAACGAAATTATTATCCAACGAACTTTGGACAAAGCAGAGCAGCTCAACAAAATGGGTGTTACTTTTGCAGAATTCGGGACGAGAAGGCGGCATTCCTACAAAGTTCAGGATATTGTGGTAAACGCATTGAATAGCAAAGATTCATCATTTATCGGAAGCTCCAATGTACATTTTGCAATGAAGTTTGGCATCAAACCTATCGGAACTCACGCACACGAATGGTTTATGTTCCACGCTGCGGAATATGGCTTCAAAATGGCAAACGAAATTGCACTGGAACATTGGGTAGATGTATATCGCGGAGATTTGGGAGTGGCACTTTCGGATACCTTTACCACCGATGTATTTTTCCGGCAGTTTGATAAAAAATTCACCAAACTTTTTGACGGAGTCCGGCACGACAGTGGCGATCCGTTGGAATTCGCAGATAAAACCATTCGCCATTATCTAGAAAACGGAATCAATCCTCTGTACAAGTACATCATCTTTTCCGACGGACTGAATCTGGAAAAAGTAGAGGAAATTACAAAATACTGTAAAGGAAAAATAGGAATCTCTTTCGGAATTGGAACCAATCTTACCAATGATGTTGGGCTGAAACCAATGAATATTGTGATGAAACTAATAGGAGTTCAGGCGCAAAATAAAGAATGGATCCCAACGGTAAAGCTTTCCGACGAAAAAGGAAAATATACCGGTGATCCGAAAATGATTGAGCTGGCAAAAGAGTTTCTGAGGATAAAGGAATAGTGTCAATTTTGAACAGAAATCTTTTATTTTGTTTTTTCCAAAAGGCAGATGCTTTTCACCTTGCTGCCGTTCACTTCCACAAAATAGCCTTCCAGCGCAAGCTTATCTCCCGATACATCGATAACAGTAAAATAGGAAGGACCGTAGGTTATCATATTTTCGTGCTCTTTAGTCTCGTTGTTTTTCTCGAATGAATATTTGATTTTGTATTTCTGCGGTTCTGTATTTCCGCAATCGTAATGAAATAGCTTTTCTTTATTCATCTTAAATTCATATACCTCATTACCATCACAATGGAACTGATTTACAGATGCAGATTCTGCCGCAAACACTTCAAAATTTCCGATATATTGTCCTACTACTTTCCATTTTCCGTCAAGTCTTTTTTCATTAATTTTCCCTTGAGCCTTTTTTACGCTCCAACCAATACCTTTTGCTGTAGTCTTTACCGTTCCTACCGCGACCTTTCCGGCAGTTTTCACCACTTTAGCTGCTGTGCTTACAACGCACGAAGATAATACGCTAAATAAAAAAATTGACAAAACAATATTTTTCATAATACAATAATTTTATCCAAATGTAAAAAAAGAAAATTGAAAATGATATAAGTTGTATTCTATAAAAAGAAAAATCCATCCCATAATTACAAAACAAAAAACTCCTCATTCGATATGAATGAGGAGTTTTAAAAAAAACTGGCGGCGACCTACTCTCCCGCTTGTCGCAGTACCATCGGCGCTGGTGGGCTTAACTTCTGTGTTCGGAATGGGAACAGGTGAGCCCCACCGCTAAAACCACCCTAAATAA